>Ga0208195_1000686_pt1 | contig 42826 bp, 35 predicted proteins | sample AD_UKC077_MetaG_FD_184441 | JGI IMG/M metagenome (GOLD analysis project Ga0208195, IMG submission 184441) | Active sludge microbial communities of municipal wastewater-treating anaerobic digesters from USA - AD_UKC077_MetaG (SPAdes) (version 2) | ecosystem: Engineered > Bioreactor > Anaerobic >... | reverse complement strand
TGGTCTACCGGTTGTTCCGCCAGGAGCACCGCCGGGTAGCTAAGTCGGGAAAGGATAAGCGCTGAAAGCATCTAAGCGCGAAGCCTACTTCAAGATTAGATTTCCATTGAGGGTCGTCGCAGACTACGACGTTGATAGGCTGCAGGTGTAAAGTCAGAAATGGCAAAGCCGAGCAGTACTAATCGCCCGAACGCTTCTTTAGTATCGTTTTATTACGTATCGTTTTTTTTGCGCTGTATTTTTTCTCTTACAATAGTCAAGCCATATTTAGGTGGTTTTAGCAGCGAGGTTCCACCTCTTCCCATTCCGAACAGAGAAGTTAAGCTCGCTTACGCCGATGGTACTGCCCTACCAGGTGGGAGAGTAGGTAGCCGCCGTTTTTAGAGTCGAGTATAAGAACATATTATGCTCGACTCTTTTTTTTATAGAGAACTTACTTTCTTTAATTCTTTTTTTGTTTATATTTGCATTATAAACCTTCACATTTTTTTATTATGTCAAGTGAAATTATTTTAATTAGTATTTCAGGGGAAGATAAACCAGGTTTAACTGCTTCTATAACAGATGTTTTAGGAAAGTATAATGCGACTATTTTAGATATAGGTCAGGCTGATATTCATCACACATTATCGCTTGGTATTTTATTTAAAATAGATTCAGCGGAACAATCAGGTCTTCTTTTGAAGGATGTTTTATTTAAATGTTCAGAGTTGGGCGTACAAGTTCGATTTACTCCAGTAACTGAAGCGAAGTATAATAACTGGGTAGCTCGCCAAGGAAAGAGTCGTTATGTAGTAACACTTTTGGGAAGGATGCTTACTGCTCGCCAGATAGGATTAGTAACGAGGGTTGTTTCTGAACAACAGTTGAATATTGATTCGATTAAACGTTTAACTGGCCGTCCTCCTTTGGATGAAAAGGATATAGATCATTTGCGTTCATGTGTTGAGTTTTCTGTGCGTGGTGAATTACATGATAAAAATTTATTTTCCACTAAATTTATGGAAATTTCAGCACAAGAGGGAATTGATATTTCATTTCAAAAAGATGATATATATCGCCGCAATAGACGTCTTATCTGTTTTGATATGGACTCTACGCTTATCAAGACGGAAGTTATTGATGAATTAGCAGATCGTGCTGGTGTAGGTGAACAGGTGCGTGCTATTACCGAGGCAGCTATGCGTGGTGAAATTGATTTTAATGAAAGTTTCCGTCAACGCGTTGCTTTACTAAAAGGTTTAGACGAGTCTGTGATGCAAGAAATAGCTGAAAATCTGCCTATTATGGATGGAGCAGATCGTCTTATGGCAGTGTTGAAAAAATGTGGATTTAAAATTGCTATTTTATCTGGTGGATTTACATACTTCGGTCACCACTTACAAAAACGTTTTGGTGTTGATTATGTGTATGCTAATCAATTAGAGATTGAAAATGGTAAGTTAACAGGTCGTCACTTGGGAGATATCGTAGATGGTAAGCGTAAGGCAGAACTTCTTCATTTGATAGCTCAAGTAGAGAAGATTGAATTGGCACAAGTGATAGCTGTCGGTGATGGTGCCAACGATTTACCTATGTTAAATTTAGCCGGTCTAGGTATTGCTTTTCATGCAAAACCTAAGGTAAAAGCTAATGCACGGCAGTCTATTTCAACCATTGGATTAGATGGTATTTTATATTTCTTGGGATTCCGTGATGTACATTTAGATTCTATTTAATACTGAAAAGAGATGTTTAAACTTTAAACATCTCTTTTTTTATAATAATCCATGTAGAAAATCTTGACGTATAGGTTCGGGAAATTTTTCGATGGCGTAACGTAGCATGGTACGAGGCATTTGCTTGTATCTGTTATTCGTTAGTAAAAAGTTATATTCAGCCTCAAAATTGCGTTTCCCCACTTCGCGGAGCATCCATCCAACGGCTTTGTGAATAAGATCATGAGTGTGATTTAAAAGTAATTCTGCAATTGCAAATGTATCTTCAAATTGCTGCTTTGTTACAAATGTAAAAGTACTAACAATAGCAATACGTTGTAACCATAAGTGATTACTTTGAGCGTAAGTTACCAACCTATTTCGTGGATGTGTAAGCAAATAATTTCCAACAATTTGAGGTGCTGATAAATCAACTAAATCCCAATTATTAATATTTTTGTGGTGCCTAATATAGAAATCATAAATTACTTTTTTATCATCTTCTGTAGAGGCTTGTTTATATTTTTGAATTAGTAGTAGTAATCCTGTAAATCGACATTCGTGATAGGGGTTGGAGAGCAAAAGTTCGATTTCTGTCAATGAAATTTCTTTTATGGTTTTTGCCAAGGCACGTTGTTTGGGCACTACTACTCCGATGAATTTATCACCTTCTCCATATTCACCTTTTCCTGTTTTAAAAAAGTAGGGTAAAAACTCCTTTTTTTCAGGATCAGACAATTTAAATAACGAATCTTTTATTTCTTGTGCAGTCGTCATAGAATATACTTTATGTTTGTAAAGGTAATAAATTGTAAGAATTATAAAATAAAAAAGCTCCGATTTTTCGGAGCTTTTTTATTGTTTGTAGTCTGTAATTACTTTTTAGCAATAACACGAGCCATTTCACAAACTTTGTTTGAATAGCCCCATTCGTTGTCATACCAAGAAACAACTTTTGCAAAATTTGAATCTAAAGAGATACCTGCTTTAGCATCATAAATAGAAGTGTGTGAACAACCACGGAAGTCTGTTGAAACTACAGCATCTTCTGTATATGCTAAAACTCCTTTCAATTCGCCTTCTGAAGCGGCTTTCATAGCTGCATTGATTTCATCCATTGTAGCTGGTTTTTCCAAAACTACAGTTAAATCTACTACAGATACGTCAGAAGTAGGAACTCGGAATGCCATACCTGTCAATTTACCATTCAATACAGGAAGTACTTTACCTACAGCTTTAGCGGCACCAGTTGATGAAGGAATGATGTTTTCTAAGATACCACGACCACCTCTCCAGTCTTTAGCAGAAGGACCGTCAACTGTTTTTTGAGTAGCAGTTGTAGCGTGAACTGTTGTCATCAAACCTTTAACGATACCAAATTTATCGTTCAATACTTTGGCGATAGGAGCCAAACAGTTTGTTGTACAAGATGCGTTAGAAATAATATCTTGACCAGCATAAGATGTGTGGTTAACTCCGTAAACAAACATTGGAGTGTTATCTTTAGAAGGAGCTGACATAATTACTTTTTTTGCACCAGCTTCGATGTGTTTGCGAGCTGAAGCATCGTCTAGAAAGAACCCTGTAGATTCAACTACAACATCAGCAGCAACTTCGTTCCATTTTAAATTTGCAGGATCGCGCTCAGCTGTTAAACGGATTTTATGACCATTTACCACCAAAGCACCATTTTCTACTTTTACATCACCATTGAAACGACCATGTACAGAGTCGTATTTCAACATATAAGCCAAGTAATCAGCATCTAAAAGGTCATTGATACCTACAACTTGGATGTCGTTAGCAAAGTTTTCTACTGCAGAACGAAATACCATACGGCCAATGCGGCCAAATCCATTAATACCTAATTTAATCATAATATTACTGTTTTATTAAAATAAACAAATCTCTCTCATTCGGAGGTGCAAAATTACTCTTTTTTTTACGTATTACCAAGAATTTGACTAAAAAAATGGATTATAAGAGTAAAAATAAGGAGCAACTTGGTTGTCGCTCCTTGATTTATACTTTCTATCTTTTTTGAATCACTCTACAATCGTTGTCCAGCCAAATTTATCAGCTTTTTCACCATATTGAATTCCGCGTAGGTAATTATACAATTGTGTAGATTTAGGGCCCGGTTTTCCATCGTGAGAAAAGACATAAGAATGTCCTGTGTCAATATCATCTATTTTTGATATTGGACTAATCACAGCTGCTGTTCCGCAAGCACCTGCTTCATCAAAAGTTTCTAATTCTTCAACTTTCACGGGACGTTGTTCTACGGTCATGCCTAAATCCTCAGCAAGTGTCATCAAACTACGATTGGTGATAGAAGGTAAAATAGAGTTTGATTTAGGCGTGATGTAGGTATTATCTTTTATGCCAAAAAAGTTGGCAGCACCACACTCATCGATATATTTTTTTTCTTTTGGATCAAGATAAAAAATAGCAGAATAACCCATTTCGTGCGCATGTACACCTGCAGCCATACCTGAGGCATAATTACCTCCAATTTTATAAGTGCCTGTACCAAGCGGTGCTGCGCGGTCATATTTACGGCTTAACATAAATGGTGTAGATTGAAAACCTCCTTTGAAATAAGGACCTACAGGCGTAACAAAAACAATAAATTCGTATTCTGTGGCTGGTTTTACACCTACTAAAGCTGTGGTGCCAATAATTAACGGACGAATGTACAAAGATGCACCGCTTTCATATGGCGGAACAAAACGTTCATTGAGTTTGACTACTTTTAAAACAGCTTCTCTAAATTTTTCGACTGGTAGCTCGGGCATCATAATGCCTTTACAAGAATTTTGTAAACGTTTGGCATTTTCTTCCATACGGAAAATACGTATTTTGCCATCAACACCGCGAAACGCTTTTAATCCTTCAAACGCTTCTTGAGCATAGTGTAAGCAAGAGGCTGCCATGTGCATATTGAGATAAGCGTCATCGTGTACACGAAGCTCTCCCCAAGCACCATTAGCAAATGAGCAACGAACGTTGTGATTGGTAGGGATATAACCAAAACCGATGTTTTTCCAATCAATAGTAGTTTCCATCATTATTATTTTTTTAAAATCAAACGGGCTTCATTACCCATATTAAAAAGTAAATCGATAATACTTAAATTAGGTAAAAAGCCAAATTTGTGGTTAAACACTTGGTAATACATCTGGTATTCCGTAAGAACATCCAAAGGTACTAATTTTTTCTTAGGATGATAACTTTCTCGTAGGTCAATTTCACCTGAACTATATTCTATTTTGTAACTATCACTGAGTGTGATGTTCGTTTCAAATCCCAGCAAGTCCAGTATTGTTGTCTGTATACGCAAATTAAAGTCGAGTAGAGAGACAAATTTCAGTTTAAAAAAGGGTTCTAAATCATCTTTGTAATAATCAAAAAAGGGAGATGAGTTATAAGCTGTTTCAATAGCTCGCCAATGTTGCAGTTGCCAATTTGAATCTTCAGCAATTTGAACGTCTTTTATAGAAATTTTACCCACTTGGTGTTCTACGGGGATAGTCAAATTTTGTATGCCATTTGCCGTAGCTATTTGACAACGATTGGCATACGTTTGTTTTACGTAAGAAGCGTGTTGTTCTATAACAACTGGTGAGTTGACGAGATATTTGTAGTAAGATATGGGTGCTAAATACGCTGTTGGAAGTACGATAACTGACATTTTGTGTTTATAATTTGACTAAATAGCTAATATTTTCGACAAATAACTTAACAGATATAGCTAATAGAATAATTCCAAAAAACTTCCGTAAAATATAAATGCCACCTTCTCCAAATATTTTTTCGATTTTTTTGGTGGAAATCAATACTAAGAATACAAAAACAAGATTTAAAACCAGTGCTATAACAATGTTTTCAGTAGCATATTCGGCGCGCAAAGAGAGTAGTGCGGTAAACGATCCAGGTCCTGCCACTAAAGGAAACGCTAATGGTACAATAGAGGCACTGCCTTCAGGTCCTTTGTTTTTAAATAGTTCAACATCGAGTACCATTTCAAGTGCCATAATGAAGATAATGAGTGAACCTGCTACTGCAAATGAACGGATATCCACATTGAATAATTGAAGCACCAAATCGCCAGCGAATAAAAATAATAGCATGATGGATAAAGCAATTGCGCTTGTCCGAAAAGGACGAACTTTCTCGCCTCTTTGCTGTAAGTTCAGAATGATAGGAATAGAACCTAAAATATCAATGATAGCAAAAAGTACAATAAATGCACTTGCGATTTCCATTGCGCTAAAATTCATAATTACACCTATTTAAATTGGTTAATTGTTTCTTTGTTGATCTGTTTTCGTTTTTTATCGCACCACCATCCCCATTTATTGAAATACTTTATGAGGTTGATTATGTGAATCCACAGTAATTTTTTATCTTTATATGAGCCTTGTGCGTGGTTGTGAATAACTGACACCTTAGGATAAAAAACAGTACGATAGTGCTCTCTGATACGACGCGTTAAGTCGATATCTTCAGGGTACATAAAAAAACGCTCATCGAATAAACCTACTTTTTGCAGAGCTTCGGAACGTAATAACATGAAACATCCCGAAAGATAAGGCACGTCCATTGTTTTATCGTATCCAAATTGTCGTAATTCAAAGTGCTCAACTCTTTTTTGCATCCATTTACGTGGCAAAAATCGTCTGCCGAATAAATCGAGAGGTGTGGGAATGAGTTTACAAAGGTATTGAATTTTTCCATCAGGATAAAATATTTTAGGCATTAAGCTCCCAATGTCTTTGTTATTCTCCATAAAGTCAATTAGTTGTCCTATGCTTTCGGGTTGAAAGGAGATATCCGAATTAACCACTAAATGATATGGAATTTGATCTGTAAGAGTTTGGCGTATAGCAATGTTGTGTCCCGCTCCATATCCTAAATTCTTGCCATTGAAGAGATGGGTAACTGATAGAGTTTCAAATTCTTGATTTCGTGTTTCGGAATTGTCAATTAAGAAGATCGTGTTGACGTGAGGACAACTACGTAAAACATCTACCAAAATTTTAACTTCTTGAATGTCTGTGTGATATAGTACAATCGAAACATTGAGCATATTACTGGTTTAAAATGGCATCTGCCTTATCTAAAGCCAAACGAACAATTTCATCCATATCATAATATTTGTAGTCGGCTAAACGGCCACCAAAAATAACATTGGGCTCTTGATTGGCTAAAAATTTATATTTTGTAGCTAATTGCTCGTTTATATCATTATTTACCGGATAATAAGCCTCTTGAGTTTCGTCCCAAGGTTGGGGATACTCTTTAGTAATAACGGTTTTGGGTTGTGTGCCGTATTCAAAATGCTTGTGTTCAATAATACGGGTAAATGGCGTTTCTGCATCGGTATAATTAACCACGGCATTTCCTTGATAGTTTTCGGTATCAAGTACTTGAGTGTCAAAATGCAAACTACGATATTCTAACTTGCCATGTTTGTAATTAAAGTATGCATCAAGCATCCCTGTATAAAGAATTTTTTCTGCTTTTTCACTTAATTCTTCGCGCAGATGTAAAAAGTCGGTGTTTAAAATTATATCGCTATTTTCCAGTAATCGGTTGATTAAAATATTATACCCTCCTTCTGGAATCCCTTGATATTTATCGTTAAAATAGTTATTGTCGTAAGTAAAACGCAAAGGTAATCGACGAATAATAAAACTTGGTAACTCTGTAGCTTTGCAACCCCACTGCTTTTCGGTATAGCCTTTTATTAGCTTTTCGTAGATGTCGTGTCCGACTAATTGAAGTGCTTGCTCTTCTAAGTTTTGAGGATTGATATTAGCATACTTACCACGCTGTTCAGCTATTTTTTTACGCGCTTCATCTGGAGTTTTAACACCCCAAAGCTGATGAAACGTATTCATGTTAAACGGTAAATTGTATAACTCTTCGCCATATCTTGCAAGCGGACTGTTTGTAAAACGATTAAACGGTACAAATTGATTCACAAAATCCCAGACTTCTTTATCTGATGTGTGAAAAATGTGTGCCCCGTAATTGTGTACTTGAATACCTTCTATATTTCGGCAAAAAAGATTACCACCAACGTGCGAACGTTTATCTACGACTAAACATGATTTCCCTGACGTAGTGACTTTATGTGCGAATACAGACCCAAAAAGTCCACTCCCGACAATTAAAAAATCATATTTCCTTTTTTTACGTTCCATGTTGTTATTTTCTATATTTTAAATAACCGTTTATAGCCCAATGGGTAAGATAATAAAGGCTTTTCCATAGTCCAAGTTTCTCACCTTGGTAATAGACTTTAAACTGTGGGATTATTACCTTTTTTTTGTTTCTCGAAACCGAATTCCCTAAAATGCGGTATGAACCAATAATTTCTGGATTACCATAGGCCACTCCTGTCTTTTTTAAAATATCCAACCAATAAATATGATCGTCACGAAGACTTTTGAATGCTTCGTTAAGATATACTTTTCCATATTTTGAGGTGTCATATAGTCCTGTTAAGCAGGTTATTGAACAGGTTTTTAGCAAATCTGTATAGGTAACTTTTTCAGGAACGATAAATGGTTTTAAACACTCTTTATTTTCTGCATCAATGCGTTTATGAGAACCATAAACTAATAACGCATCAGTTTTTTGCATAAGGTTGAGTTGAGATTCTAGAAAACAAGGTTCCCATAAATCATCAGCATCTAATAAGGCAATGTAACGTCCAGAAGCTCTTTGTATACCGTTGTTTCGTGCGGCAGCTGAACCTGCATTGGGTTGGGAGAAAAGTTTTATCCTAGTATCTGTGTCAGCATATGTTTGCACAATAGCTTCACTATTGTCTTTGGAGCCATCGTTAATTATAATCATCTCCCAATGTGGATAAGTTTGTGCTAGGACGCTTTCAATAGTTTGTGCCACAAAACGTTCTCCATTATAAAGAGGTGTGATTATAGATACTAACTCATTAATCATAATTTGTGTTTTACATAAAAACGAGCAACATGATATAAAACTATAAATCTGCTCACTAACTTAGTGAATATATTTCTTTGACTTCGTGTCATGAGATTAGTAGAAATATTTGTTAGAGATAAATCATGTCGTCGATACAATAAAAATGGTTGTTTGATAAAATGTACTTTTCCTACCATTTCAGCAACCAAACCAATCCAAATGTCGTGTCCAATTTCCTTGGTTTTAGGTAAAGGCAGTGCAAAGTTAAGAATTTTTCGATTGAAAGCCATGCAGGCACCAAAATAAGTGTTTTTTAAACTGTTTTTCAAAAGACCTGGACCTGAATTGTAATAGGTAAAAAATGAAGGTATAATGACATTCATATCGTTATCAATAACCCTTGAATCTGTAATTACCAAATCATAAGTTTGGAGTTCTTTCAAACAAGTGGAGTATTTGCCATCCAACCAAATATCGTCTTGGTCAGAGAGAAAAATGTAATCTCCTGTAGCATGGCTTAAGGCATTTTCGAAATTTTTTTTGAAATTATGTCCGTTTGCATATATTATTTTAATACGTGTATCGCCTAATGACTGAATAATATCAATCGTTTTATCAGTAGAACCGTCATCTGAAACAATTACCTCATCACTTTGCCCAATTTGTGTCAGAATGGATTCTAATTGTTGGCGTATGTAAATCTCACCGTTATAAGCGGCTATGCAAACGGATACCATTATGAATGTTTTTGAGTATGTATTATGAACGTATATTTAATTTTTTGATATAAATAGTGTCCAAATGATTTAAAGATAAGTGGATGTGCAGCTTTGTATCTGATTTGATTTGTTTCTAAAATATTACGTAGTTGTCTTATTTTTTTTCTTAACGGAGTATACTTTGTTGCCCCTAATTTATTTTGTGAGTGCTGGCGATAATAAATTGTTGGTCTTGAAATATGTACAATATGCCCATTTGTTATTACTTTTAGACCAATATGAGCGTCATGCATTAATATTGTTTCTGGGAAAGGAAGTGAAACTAGCTTGGCGGCTTTGTTCATAAGTATTGTACATCCTGTTATACAATTTGCAATAGCTAAAAAATATTTATTCTGTTCAATAATATCAGGATTAAGCCGAGTATAACCCCAAAATGAAGGATGTATTACCTGTAAATGCTCGTCAACAACCACTAAGTCAGTATGGATTAACAATGGGCACTCTTTCCCATGTATATTCTCATATTTGAATAAAGTTTGAACGGAGATTTCAATTTTGTCTTTTAGCCAAACATCATCTTGGTCACAAAACATAATGTAATCCGCTGCACTCTCTTTCAGTAATAATTCAAACGATGAAATAACACCAATATTATGAGCAGGACCATTTATCTTTATGATTTTTTGAGGATAGGCAGTTGTATATTGCTCAACAATAGCAAGTGTTGTATCTGTTGAGCCATCATCTCGTATAAGCAATCGCCAACTTTGGTACGATTGATTCAATATAGAGTCGATCTGCTCAGACAAATACTTTTCTCCATTATATGTTGAAAGTAGAATGTCAATCATTCTTATTTAGTTCATAGTTGAGGTATTCGTATTTCCAAAACTTGGTAGCCTTTTGCATTTGTTCTTCTTGTACTTGTTCTTTTGATTTTGTTAGCAATTGGAAAACAGTACTTGTAGCATTGACTTTGCTCACAGATTTTTCTAAACCGTTGTGATAGCCCCTATAAAATACGGCTGCAAACAGATATAGAGTAACTACTAATATTTGTTTTGGCAACGGGCTTTTATCTTTGGAGTTTTGTATTACATTGATTATGTAAATAATCGCTAAAGGTAAAAAATAAGAGCGTAATCGGTTAAGAATGAACCAATATTGAAATAGGAGAACAATAATAAGTAAAGAAGCAAAAATAATCCAATGCCATTTAGCATTTTCCTTTGTAAAATTGTTGTAATATGCTGCACAAAATATGGTAATTACATAAACCATAAAAATCCATTGAAACGATTTGGTGATTAACAAGTGGTGCTTGATAGAATTTATTACAGAAGGTTTTAACGGTAAAGAATCAAGTAATGGCAGTAGAAACTCTTTGAGTGGAATAATTAAAAACAGCATGAGTAATACCAGCAATAGGATATAGGTTTGCTTATCGATTTTAATAAAACGAAATTCATAAACTACCAAAGTTCCTAATCCCATAAATAATCCAGATTTATGTAGAAGAGAACTTATAGCCAACATAAGTATACTCGCAACATATTTTTTATCAAATAAAAATAGAACCATCCATAAATAAAATGATACAGCTAAACTTTGACGGAATTCGTATAACAATAAATTGTAGTCGAGTAGAACGAGGACGAATAATCCAAATATTTTATACGAGGAGATTTTTTTAAACAATTTATAAATGACACTAAAGTAGATAAGTGATACTATTACTGTCATTCCCCAAAAGGAGAGTCCTATGCTTTTGAGTAAGCTACAAAAAATGGCAAATCCAATTTCGAAATCGCCCTGATAATGTCCACTTATAATCTCTTTCAGTGGTTGTGCTTTTTCGTAAAAAGGGACGTATGAAAGAATGTCCGGACCGATGTAATATTTAATACTGACCCAAAAAACAGTGAAAGCAAAAGCTACATGGAATAACTGATCACAAAGAACTTTATACTTTGAAAAGGTAAATTCTACTAATGACAGTAAAAACAGAACAAGTAAAAGAATGGTTAAGTAGTTCATGGTGTCAGTCGAATAACAACAATGTAGTTGTTTCTTGATCGTGTTTTTCTATGAAGTTTGATGTATTCATACTCAATATTACCCGCAAATGTACTATAAATATACGAAGACACAAATTAAAAAAGCCTGAAAAATAATTTCAGGCTTTTGATTCTTTCTAACGTCGAACATTATTCCTCCACAGGAGCTTCTGGAGCTTCTGCTTCAGGAGCAGTAACTTCTTCTTCGGCAGCTGCAGCGGCTACTTGAGCTTCAAGAGCCTCAGCTCTTTTCTTCGCTAATTCTGCAACTTTAGCTTTGTGAGTTTCTTTTTCTGCTTCTAAACGTTTTTTGGCTTCTGCGGCTTTGGCAGTAGCAGCTTTTGTTTTTACGTTTTCGGTGTTTTTTGCTTTCTCAGCTTTCCATGCTTCAAATTTCTTTTCAGCAGTAGCTTCATCAAATGCACCTTTACGAACACCACCAAGGAGATGTTTTTTTAGTAACACACCCTCGTTTGACAGAATTGTACGTACAGTGTCAGTTGGTTGAGCACCTGTTCCTAACCAGTACAAAGCGCGATCGAAATTTAAATCGATTTTGGCAGGGTTTGTGTTAGGGTTATACGAACCGATACGTTCGATAAATTTACCATCACATGGTGCACGGCTGTCAGCAATTACAATGCGGTAATAGGCATACCCCTTGCGACCGTGTCTTTGCAATCTAATTTTAGTTGCCATTTGTTTTTGTTTATTAAAAATTAATACCTAAATATGCTTTTACTCGAAAAGCGGTTGCAAAGATACGATTTTTTTTTTGTCATACAAGTACTTGTAAAATCTTTTTAATATATGTTTTAAATTATTTTTGTCTATCACTTATAATATGAAAGTATTTTTTTCGTTTAATATAATTGAGACTCTTGTAGAGTACAATATTTCGTTAGTTTTGACAATAAAAAATTTTTTAATACCAGTAAAAAGTATTATTTTTGCGCCCTTGTAAGTTTAATTCTTAATTGGCTATGAAAAAAACAATGGTTATTACTGGTGGTGCGGGGTTTATTGGCTCGCATGTTGTACGTTTATTTGTTAATAAATATCCTGAATATCAAATTGTTAATTTGGATGCTTTGACGTATGCAGGCAATTTGGAGAATTTAACTGATGTAGCGAAATCTCCTAATTATACTTTTGTAAAGGCAGATATTACCGATTATGAAACCATTTCCGCTATTTTTGCTCAGTATAAACCAGATGGAGTTATTCATTTAGCAGCTGAATCACATGTTGACCGCTCTATCACTGACCCATTTGCTTTTATTCGTACTAATGTGATGGGAACTTGCAATTTACTCCATGCAGCAAAAGAGTTGTGGAAAGAGCAGATGGAAGGGAAACGTTTTTATCACGTTTCAACTGACGAAGTGTATGGTGCTTTGGAGAATGATGGTACTTTTTTTGTGGAAACTACAAAATACGATCCTCACTCGCCCTATTCGGCAAGTAAAGCGTCTTCAGACCATTTTGTACGCGCTTATCACGACACGTATGGTTTGCCAGTAGTAATCTCCAACTGTTCAAATAATTATGGTTCACATCATTTCCCAGAAAAATTGATTCCGCTTGCTATCAACAATATTAAACATAAACGTCCTATCCCTATTTACGGTAAAGGTGAAAACATTCGCGACTGGTTGTTTGTTGAAGATCATGCACGTGCTATTGATGTGATTTTCCATTCCGGTAAAAATGGCGACACTTACAATATTGGTGGTAATAATGAGTGGACGAATAATGATCTGATTCATTTGTTGTGTTCAATAATGGATCGTAAATTAGGGCGCACAGATGGAGAATCAGCTAAACTGATTACTTACGTCACTGACCGTGCAGGGCATGATTTGCGTTATGCTATCGATTCATCAAAACTACAGCGTGAATTAGGTTGGAAACCTTCTTTGCAATTTGAAGAAGGGCTTGAAAAAACCGTTGATTGGTATTTGGCTAATGAGGCTTGGGTGGATCGCATTACAAGTGGCGAATATCAACAATACTACGAACAACAATATTCAAATCGCTAATCTTATTCTTATGAAGATTAATAAAAAGATTTTTGTGTACATATTGCTCGCATTACCTCTATTGTTAGGGTCATGCAGTATGCATAAACATATCCCTTACTTCAAAGGTTTAGAATCTACAGATTCCATTATTGGAGCAACACAGCATGAAGCTCGTATTTGTCCTGATGATATGTTGTCAATTACAGTATCCGGTATTGATCCGGAAGTAGTAGCTCCTTTTAACTTACCAGTGGTAGCTTACATGTCTCCAAATTCGGATAAATTGTATCAAACGCCAACTTTTCAACCCTATTTAGTGGATATTGATGGTAATATTAATTTCCCTATTTTAGGAAAGGTCAAGGTGGGTGGATTAAAAAAATCTGAAGCCATTGCCCACTTGAAAAGTCTATTAGATGTTTATTTAAAAGACCCAATCATTACCATGCAGTTTATGAACTATAAAATAACTGTACTTGGAGAAGTGGCTCGTCCGGGTTCTTATACAATTAGCAATGAGCGCATTACTCTTATGGAAGCTTTGGGGCTTGCAGGGGATATGACTGTTTTTGGTCGTCGGGATAATGTGTTATTGATTCGTGAAAACACAGGGGGATCCAAAGCTTTTGTACGTATCAATTTAAATTCAACAGATTTATTATCATCGCCTTATTATTACTTACAACAAAACGATGTGTTGTATGTAGAACCTAATAAAACACGTTTAAGTGCAGCTGCTTCGGTTAACGTATCGTTGTATTTAAGCGCAATATCAACTTTAGCATCAATGGTTACGGTTATTGTTGCAATAGTAAATAGCAATAAATAGCAAATAAGTTATGGAACAAGAAAATAAACGTGTAGAGCAAAATGAGATTGATGTAGTGGCAATATTTCGCCTATTGAAACGTAAGTGGTATGTTTTTGCCATAAGTATGGTTTTAACTTTTGCTGCTGCAACTCTGTATTATTTTACTAAAGCTCCTCAATTTTCTACTACTGCTACCATTTTAATCAAAACTGATGATTCGATGAATCCTTTGCAAGGGTTAAGTTTTGATGGTTTTATAGCCTCTGATATACTTGGTGCAACTAAAGCAGTTGATGACGAAATTGAAATTTTACGTTCAAAAAAACTCGTTCAACAGATGATAGACGAGTTGGGGATTCGTACCTCAGTATTTAAGAAAAAAGGATTACGCTATATTGAGATGTATGGCGGTGAGCCTTTGACTGTAGTTTATCCTTCTGATTTTGAATCTACTATTCGTGGTTCTTTACTGATCACAGTAGAGAAAACCCTTAATGGTAAATATTATTTCAAGTTTAAACGGAAATATGTTACCAGAGAAACTTATAAATGTACCGTAACCTCTTTGGCGAATCCTATAGAAACGCCTTGGGGATTATTTACATTTATAGAACATCCTCAACACATTAAGATTGATGAAAAAAATGATGGCAGTTATACGGTGAGATTCCGATTGACCAGTTTGAAATCTCAGATTGATGAGTTTGTTAGCTCCATCAAAATTGCGTTATCGTCTAAAAAATCTAACGCGGTCACTTTATCTTATTCATCAAGTTGCCCTGTTAAAAACGAAGCTATTTTAAATAAAATTATTGACCTGTACAATTTAGATGCATTGTCTGATAAAAATCGCATGTCAATGCAGATGGCTAATTTTATTACTGAGCGGTTAATCTTAATTTCAGATGAGTTAAAAGACGCTGAGATTGACGTTGAAAATTACCGTCGCGAGCATAATATTGCTAACATCAGTGCACAGTCTCAAATAGTGCTTGAAACCTCAAGTGAATATGAAAAACGGATTGCAGAGGCTGATATTCAATACAGTTTGGTATCGTTTGTGGAGAATTATTTAAAAAGTTCTACCGATAAAGACTTAATTCCTAATAATACGGGTATTGAAGACGAGTCTTTAGGGAAATTGATAGTTTCCTATAATGAATTAGTGCTTAAATATCTTCGTATAGCACGTTCAACTAATGAAACTAACCCGATCGTTGATCAAACACAACATGAAATAGGGTTATTACGTCACAATATTTTACAAACAATTCGTAACGTTAAAAAAAGTATTGAAATCACGAAAGCTGATTTGAAATCTAAAAATCAGAAGTTTACCGCTCAAATTAGCGATGTTCCTACTGTAGAACGAGAGTTTATAGCCATTTCACGTCAGCAACGCATAAAACAAGCGTTGTATATGTCGTTACTTCAAAAACGTGAAGAAACTCAATTGACGTTAGCATCTACAACAGAATCTGCAAAAATTATTGATGCAGCTTATACGGCAGAAACTCCAATTGCTCCAAAACTTAAACTTTTATTTGTTATTGCATTTATATTTGGTGGTGCTTTAGGGGTAGCTTATTTGTATTTATACACGTTATTGAATAATCGTGTCCAGGATAAACACGAATTAAAACAGTTGACGAAATTACCTATTATTGGTTATATCCCATTTGTTAAAGGTGTTTCTTATGTGGTTGTGTCAAAACAAAATCATGGAGTTATTGACGAAATGTTCCGTTCAGTTAGAGCGAATTTAAAATTTGTTTTAAAAGATCCGAATGATAAAGTAATGCTGGTTACTTCAAGCATTGCTGGTGAAGGGAAATCGTTTTTCTCGATAAATCTTGCTTTGTCTTTGGCTATGCTTAATAAACGTGTTGCTTTAGTTGGTTTAGATATTCGTAAACCTATGTTAGCTAAATATTTGGATCTCAGAACAGCTCCGGGGGTTACTAATTTTCTATCTGATAAGTCGCTGAAGATGTCGGATATTGTTGTGACGGCAACTCAACATGAAAATCTGGATGTGTATGTAGGCGGAATAGTACCTCCAAATCCTGCAGAATTATTAAATGATAGCCGTTTAGACGATTTATTTGAAGCCTTACGTGCCAAATATGATTATATTATTATCGACTCGGCTCCTATTGGTTTAGTGTCTGATTCTTTTATTATAAATCATGTGGTGGACGCTGTTTTATACGTTACGCGTCAAGGTGTTACACCGCGTGAACATATTCAAAATTTGACAAATTTTGTGGCGGAAGGCAAGTTGAAAAACGTATCTTTAATTCTAAATGGAGTAGCAGAAACAGATTTGTATGGTTATGGTTATGGGAATTATGTAATCAAATCAAAATAACTTGTTTTGATTCAACGATAGAAAAAAAGGAGCAACAGCTCCTTTTTTTATTGATCAAAAAGAATACGGACTAATAAAGATACCTTTGTTAATCAACAGGTAGAGAAACAACATACAACTCGCTTTGCAGTTAAATTTTATCATAAAAATGAGGAAAAATGTTTTGATAGTCAGCAATAAAGTTGTACCTTTGCAGTCCGAAATATTATCCAGTTATTGTAGATCTTTCATATTCAGGTGATTAATTGGTTTTTGAGTGAATTAGCCCGCGAGACTCCAATCACATTTTGAAATGAAAATTGTTAAATTCTCAAACATTAAACTATTGTGGATACATTAAGTTTTAAAACAGTTTCAGCCAATAAAGCAACTGTTACCAAAGAGTGGGTTCTGGTTGATGCTACTGATATGGTGTTAGGTCGTATGGGTTCTAAAGTTGCTAAATTATTAAGAGGCAAACATAAACCAAATTTTACACCTCATGTTGATTGTGGTGATAATGTAATTATTATCAATGCAGATAAAGTGCGTTTGACAGGTAGCAAATGGACTGACAGAGAATATTTGACATATTCGATGTATCCAGGTGGTCAACGTGCAACGACTCCTGCTGAAATGATGGCAAAAAGTCCTGAAAAATTGATTCAAAAAGTGGTAAAAGGTATGCTCCCTAAAAATATTTTAGGTGCAGCTATATTGAAAAACTTGCATGTATATGCAGGTGCAGAACACCCACACGAAGCACAACAACCAAAAGTAATTGATTTAAACCTTATTAAATAATCGGATATGGAAGTAATAAATGCTATAGGTAGAAGAAAAGCGGCAATTGCTCGCGTATTCGTAACTCCTGGAACAGGTAAAATTGTCATCAATAAACGTGAATTTGATAACTATTTCCCATCAACAATCCTTCAATATGTGGTTAAACAACCATTAGCAAAATTGGATGTTACTGAAAAATATGATATCAAAGTAAATCTTGATGGCGGTGGTTTCAAAGGTCAAGCAGAAGCTTTGCGTTTAGCAATTGCTCGTGCTTTGGTGAAAATGAACCCAGAAGATAAATCGGCTTTGAAGTCGGCTGGCTTTATGACTCGCGATGCTCGCGAAGTTGAACGTAAAAAACCAGGTCAACCAAAAGCTCGTAAACGTTTCCAATTCTCAAAACGTTAATATATGTGTTTGGCATCACCTTGTTCGTTTTTATTCGAGCAAGGCGATGTTCAACCTCATTTGTTTAGTATCTAAATCATTTAGACTTACCACCGTGTAACTACTTGATGATTGCTTAACAAAAAGTTAAAAAGAAAGTAAACAATTTTTTAAAACAAAAAACATGTCAAGAACAAATTTCCAAGATCTATTGGATGCAGGTGCACATTTTGGTCACCTTAAACGTAAATGGAATCCAGCTATGGCTCCATACATTTTTATGGAACGTAATGGTATTCACATCATCGACCTTCATAAAACAGTTGCTAAAATCGATGAAGCTGCTGATGCAATGAAACAAATTGCTAAATCTGGCAAACGCGTATTGTTTGTTGCCACAAAAAAACAAGCAAAAGATATTGTTGCAGAAAAAGCAGCTGAAGCAGGTATGCCATACATTGTAGAGCGTTGGGCTGGTGGTATGTTGACTAACTTCCCTACCATTCGTAAGGCTGTAAAAAAGATGGATGCTATTGATAAAATGGCTACAGACGGTACTTTTGATAATCTATCAAAACGTGAAAAATTGCAAATTATTCGTCAACGTGCTAAATTGGAAAAGAACTTAGGTTCAATTGCTGATTTGAATCGTTTACCAGCAGCATTGTTTGTAGTTGACGTTATGAAAGAACATATTGCAGTAGCAGAAGCTGTGCGTTTAGGTATTCCTGTATTTGGTATTGTTGATACCAACTCAAATCCTAATAATATCGACTTCGTAATTCCAGCAAATGATGACGCAACAAAATCTATAGAAATCATTTTAACAGCAATGGTTGACGCTTTGAAAGAAGGTGCTATGGAGCGTAAAATGGATAAAGCTGAAAACGAAGAAGATGTGCCTGAAGTGAAAGAAAAACGTACTCGCGCTTCTAAACGTGTTCAGAAAAAAACTGATGCAGAGGAAACTCCAGAGGTAGAAGAAAAAACTGCTGCAGCTACTGAAGAATAATCAGTTATACAAATAACATAAAAGAGCGTTGCAGACACTATAATTTGTGTGTTTTGTAACGCTTTTTCTCTTAAAAACTAATTAATAATCAATTAAATATTATAATTATGGCAGTAACAATGGCGGAAATTACTAAACTCCGCACAATGACAGGCGCAGGTATGATGGATTGTAAAAATGCGCTTACAGAAGCTAATGGCGATATGGATTTAGCTATTGAGTTGATTCGCAAACGTGGGCAAGCTATCGCAGCAAAACGTAGTGATCGTGAAGCATCAGAAGGTTGTGTTTTGGCAGGTGTGAAAAATGGCTTTGGTGCAATTGTCGCTTTGAAATGTGAAACTGACTTTGTTGCTAAAAATGCAGATTTTATCGCATTAACTCAACAAATCCTTGATAAAGCATTAGAAACAAAACCTGCAACATTGGACGAATTAAACGCAGTTAAAATTGACGGTCGTTCAATCGCTGATTTAGTAACAGAGCGTAGTGGTGTTACAGGTGAAAAGATGGAAATCGGTTTTTATGAAACTGTAGAAGGTGCAACTACAGTTGATTATATTCACCCAGGTAACAAATTAGCTTCTCTTGTAGCATTTGCAGAAGCTGCTGTTGAACACCAAGTTGCACGTGATATAGCTATGCAAGTAGCAGCTATGAATCCTATTGCATTGAATCGCGAGTCAGTTCCAGCTAAAATTGTAGAGGAAGAATTAAAAATTGGACGTGAAAAAGCTCGTGAAGAAGGTAAACCTGAAAATATGTTAGATAAAATAGCTGAAGGTCGTTTGAATAAATTTTACCAAGAGGCAACGTTAGTAGAACAAGCCTTTATTAAAGATGGTAAAATGACAGTAAGTGCTTATGCCAAAGCTAATAAAGTCACTCCAACAGCTTTCAGACGTGTTACTTTGAACGAAGAGTAAATACTTGAAATACAATTTACACTAAAAAGGTCGCTCAAAACTGAGCGACCTTTTTTATATCAGATTTTTTGTTGCCTTAAAATGCAATAGTAGCACCAATTAAAATATTGAATCCAATGTTATCGTAGCCGTACCATTGTTGGTAGCTAAATGCTTGCGATGAACCAAGGATATTATTGGCTTCTACAAATAGGCTCCATTGTTTTTTAAACGTATAGCTAGCTGATAAGTTCAAATCGTAGATAGGAGTTAATGTACGAATATCTATGGAGCCGTCTTTTTGGGGAAGTTTATTTAAGCGTTCTGACGCATAGTAGAAATTAGCATTTACATTAAAACTTTTGGTAATCATGGCATCTATACCAGCACTACTTTCCCAGGTTGGTTTGTTCCAAGCTTCTATATTTGGAGTAAGCACTTTCCAGCCATTATATCTGCCTTTTACGTAAAAATTATAACGTTCTTTTAAATTGTATGCTAAGCGAGCATCTACATTAAGTAGGGTAGCGCGTGCATAATCTACTGAAAAAATGTTGCTATACACACGTTCAGAATCTTGTTTATTAGGCCACTCGTTAGGAGTCGATAAGCAATCAAATTGTTTGTTGTAGAAAAAATGTTGATTAGCAATTAACTTATAGCTTATAGAAGCATCAAAAATTAAACCTCTGACTGGTCTTATGTTCAATCCTGCAAAGAAATCAAACGGTGTATAGGCGTTGGCTTCCATGCGTTCGTACATGTTATAGTAACGGTTTTCTCGGAACATATTTGCTAACCCTGTAAACTCGTAGCTACCACTCACTCCACCATAAATATCTAAAAGTTTTGCTACAGTGTAACGTACGTCAATATCAGGTGATGCAGCTACAATATCCCCTTTATTAATCGAGAACCAGAGTTTTGCTCCAGCTCGTAGCTTTAAATTGTCCCATGTTCTTTCGTAACGAGGGCGAAATGAAATGACAGCTTGCGTTGCCCAAACAGAATCGGACGGATATTGTAGTACAGGAGCATTGTACAGGTAAATATTGCCTTCTAAATCTGCAATAAGATGGTTTTCATTGAGATTGTATCCACCTGTAAGATTAACTTTTACTTGGTGTTCTTGAAGGCTGTTTAATGCATTTAATAAGTGATAGTTGAGCATTCCATCATAACTCCAATTATTTGTTTCTTTCAAAGAGCGGAATCCAAGGACGGCATCTAATTGGGTAACAGATTGTTTTGTTGGAATTAAATCTTTGCCTGCTACTTTTTCATTGTTAAATTCGTAGAACACGGTATTATCTGTAAATACAGAGTCTTTTCCATAATAATTGAAACTGGTGTTTGTTAGCCCCAAAGAGGAGTACAGTTGTCCAATGCGTAATTTTTTGTTGTAACGTAAGTCTAAATCGGTATCAATAAGGCTTTTACCATTATTATTGACACCATAATGATCGAGATAGATATCGAAATAATCGGTGTTAGTATTAAAAATGGGATACCATAATTCTGCTAACCAATGGAGTGGAAAACCTGCACCAAAACGGATAAAACCAGATTTATAGAGTGGACGTTGCATACTTTTGAAATCCGTTTCTTTAAGTGGATAAAAAGTAGATTTCGTTTCCATAGCCTCTGTTTCAGTACTATAAGTTACTTCTGTTTTTGTAACAGTTGGTTCTGTTGAAGGTAATTCAATATCAGTACGTTTAACTTTAATTACCTGAGGGACGTATTCTTTTTCAATGCTCACATTATGTGTAACAATAGAGTCGTTATTTTGTGCTACGACCGGTATTGATAGAACAATAGCGATGATTAGAAAGTGTAATTGTTTCATTGGATATGGTGTTTTTTACAATTATCAATAAACTTGTTGTTTTTCTCTTGCTCTAATTTGACTCAAACGGACGTTAATCATCTGTTTAATGTCGTCGTTTCCTTTGTAGTTTTCATCTAAACTAATGAGGTATTGTTTTGCTTGGAAATCATCATTTTGCTTTACATATACATCGGCAAGCAGTACAAAAGCACGTGCAAGCCAGTATTGATGTGGCGTGTTGCGTTCAATGAAATCCATGATTTCCGTTTCTGCTGTGCTTAATTGATCTTGTTCATAAAGCTGTTGTGCTAATAGATATTTAGCCTCAGCCCCCATCTCTTGACGTAAGTCCTTACTCAATTCTTTAAGGTCATCAGTGGCCAAACGTGCTTCATTATTTTCAATATATGCTTTAGCTCTACAATAGCGCGCTTCTCTTACCAAAGAGGCATCGGTCGAGGCTTCTTCCAATAAATTATTAGCAGCTAATATGGTTTTGTCATACTTTTTCAAAGCATAGCTACAGCGCAAAACGCCAACCCGAGCTATATTTTTATTTTCTTTATTACTAGCCGTTTCGAAGAGTTGTTCAAAATATTCTAACGCTGGTTTATAAGCTTTTTGGTCGTAAGTGATTTCGGCACTACGAATTAAAGCTTCTTCTTGATATGGGTTACCAGTTAGCTTAATTAAACGTTCAAAACTGGTCAAGGCTTTGTCAAATTGCTCTGTTTTATAATAGCTTTCAGCTAAATAATACTGTGCTGCAATACAGTTGAGTGTTTGCTTATCGCAATAGGTTACTAAATAGTTTTTTAAACTGGCAGTAGCTTCTTTATATTTTTCTTTCACAAATAAGCGTTCAGCTGCCACGAAATTAAGTGAATCTTCTAAACTCTTTTTTACTGTTGAGATAGTGCTTCCTGCAATCGATTCACGATAAGCGAGATATTCTGTAATTTGATTATTTTCAACGTAAATAGTTTGCATACTTTCAATAGCAACTTTGGCTTCTTCACTGCTTGGATAGCTATTGACAACGCCTTTGTACGCCGTGATGGCTTGTTCTATATCACCGTTATGAGCGAATAACATACCAATTTCAAGTGCTGCTTTTCGCGCTAAATTAGTTTTTGGATAAAGTGCAGTTACTTTTTGATATGTCTCAATTGCCTTATCATTTTGTTCCAATAACACGTAAGTTCTACCTATTTCATACAGTGCTTCGTCAGCATAGTCAGATTTAGGATAAGTGGTGAGTAATGTGTTTAGAGCTGCAATCTTTTCATCATATTTCTTTTGAATTCCCAAAATAAATCCATTTTGAAATGCTGCATAATCTCCTGAAAGTGCTGAACTATTGGCGATTTGCATGTAGTATTTACGTGCAGTGTCAAAATCGCGTGTATAGTAGTAGCAGTCGCCTGTACGGTTTACGACATCAGTGAATAAAGGATTTTTATGATTTTTTTCGAGACCTAGAAACTTGATATACCAATCGAGTGCCGCAGTAAAGTTTTCTTCTTCAAAGTAACTGTAAGCGATAGTGTAATAGGCTTTCAAGGTTTCATCTTGTGTGCGTTTTTGTTTTTGATTGATGAATTTTGTTAAATCAGTCCGTGCTTTAGCATATTCTCCTAATTGATAATAGGTTTCACCTCTCCATAAAAACGCTTGTGCAGAGAACGATTGTTCCGTATATTCTGCGATGGAAAAGGTGAAATAATTCAAGGCTTCTTTGTAATTTTTCTTCAAAAATGCAGCTGCACCAATCTGGAATAGAGCATTCTCTTTTGCTGCTTTAATTTTTGGATTAGAACTTTTGATTTTTTGTATAGAAGTATAAGCTGTTTCGTAGTTCTTTTCCATCATATAAATGGTGACAAGATGGCTATAAATATCATCTAAATGTTTCGATTTTGGATAATCGGTGATAAAACTTTCAAACGCAGTAATGGCTTCACCAAAAGGAGCTGCGTCTTCATATACGGCAAGCGCGTAATTGTATGCGGCTTCTTCTTTTGCTGTTTTATCATAACCTTCTTTAGCAGCAGTTTGAAACGCCATTTTAGCATTAGTTTTATCATTGAGTTTCACGTAACTTAAACCAATATGTAGATAGGCATTTTGCGATAGAGCATCTTTTTCGGTAGTTACTTTTGATAAATAATGTACTGCATTTTTATAGTCTGACGTATTAAAATATGATAGCCCAAGCATATACATATTTGAGCGCTGTACTTTTTTCTCATTACGTTCATATTTCCTTAAATAGTCGATGGCTTGTCTGTATGATTTTTCACGATATGCAGTCTCTCCAAGGATACGATAAGCTTCAGAATTATAACTGCTTCCCGGATATTTTTTAATTAAAGATTGCCCATATTCTACAGCTTTTTGGTTTTCACCTTGTTGATCATAAATTTGTAACAAGTGATATGAGGATGCTTCGGCATATTTTGAGCCTTTTTCTAACTGTTCAAAGCCGGGTAAGGCTTTTGTGTAGTTACCCAAACAGAATTCAGAATAAGAATAATAGTATAGTGCGTCTTCCTCATATATGGTTTTTTTACCATATAAATTGGCAAAAATAACACGTGCTGGTTCGTACTGAGTCAAAGCAATGTAAGAAACTCCCTTGGTAAAGAGGTAAGCCATATTCTCTTCTCCGTCTAACTGATTGTTTTTCAGCTGTTCGTACCATTTAATAGCCTCTTTATATTGTTTGTTTTCATAGTATGAGCGTCCAATCATGTAAGCAACGCGTTCGCGCATAGGCGAATAGGGATATTCTTTTAAATACTCTTGTAATGTTACTAAAGCATTTTTTTGTTTTAATTCGTAAGCATTACATGCGATGTAATAGGCAGCTTCTTGACTTAAACTGTTGTTTTTGTTGGTGTTAGTTTTCAAAAACTTTTCAAAGTACTGAGTAGAAGCAGCAAATTTACGTTGTTCGTAAAGTGTTTTCCCTTGATGAAAGAGGTAATCTTCGTTGAAATGTATAGCAGTTTCTTGTGCCGAAAGGCAACCAAACGAAAGTAAAATTGCTAAAGTAAGAATCAGTTTCTTCATAGTTAGAATATTTTTGTACAAAAGTATAAAAAAATCAGACGTGTTCCATCAAAAACTTACTAACAGCTTTCTTGATGGAGGATAAACCTATCGTATTGATATCTATGTCTTTAAAAGGAATAAATTGAGCAGCGGATACATCGTCACTACATTTTAGCTTATCGATATTGGCAATTTCAACTAAGAAAAAAAGATCTAATGTATGTACGTCAAAGTCAGAATAGAGATAAATATTTGGTAATGAGAATAAGAATGTCGCTTTTGTGACATCTAAATTGAGCTCTTCCTTGATTTCACGAAGAATTGCTTCTTCGGCAGTTTCTTCGTTATCAATAAAGCCTCCTGTTAAATCCAAAGTACCTTTGTATGGATTTTTGGCACGTGTACAGAGCAAAAGTTCCTTTCCATTGTCAGAGAGAATGAAACCCGCTACAGATGCCGAACTATTATTGTAGTACTGAAATCCACATTGACGACATTTTTTTGATTTTGAGTCGTACTCAATGAAGCGCTCAGAACCACAACGTGGACAATATTTAAATAGGTTTAAAGGATGAGTTTTTCCCATAATTATAACGCAATAAATTTATAATTAATAGTTTCATCGCATGTGGCAATCATATAATATGGTTCTTTTGCCCCATCTAACATGCGACCAACTACAATGTAAAGCACATCTTTATAGCGTACAACTTCTCGAGTATGGTCGTGACCTTGTAGAAATAGATTGACGTTATGTTTTCTCATCAATTCTGTTAATTCAAAGGTTTCTTCTAACGGCATATTGCTTGTAGGAAACTGTGAGTCGTCTTCTTTAAATAGATGGGTGTGCGTATAAACAATGCAGTGTCGATAATTGGCACGTTTGGTTTCTAAAATAGAACGTAACCATTTAAATTGTTTGCTACCAAGAGTACCATTGCCCGTATCTAAACTGATAAATAAATCTTGATAATTAGGAGTCTTTACTTCAAACCAATAGGTGGCTGTGCCCCAATAGGTTCTGTAATCTTCCCATTGATTAAAATACAAATCGTGATTACCTACAGTGGCAAATATGGTATCGTTTCGCGCTTGTGTAGCTGGATTAAAATTCAAGGTAGGCATCAATACGTGAAATCCACCTTTTTGATGTACTAAATCTCCAGTTAAAATACCAAAGTAGGCATTAGAATCATTGCGCAAAGCAGTGACAAATGTGGTGATGTTATTTACCGTAGTGGCAGTATGAATATCTGTTCCAACGTAGAATTTGTAGTTATCAATGGGGACATTGAGTGACTTATAGCCGTGTTCCATGTTCCACGCCATCGATTGTTCAAAACGTTGTTCGGTGATAGTACTTGTTGGTGCAATAAATCCCACCAAATCCATATCGCAAGCTGTTAAAACCAGTGCAAATAAGCTGTATGTTATTTTTTTTACCATGTGTAAATAAGTCCTAAACGTGTATAAATTGCATAAAAATTGGCTGAACCATGAAGAATCCCTGTTGGCTTGCATGATAGTTCGGTCAGCAGATTAAAATGTTGGGCAGGCAGAAAATTGCCTTTCAGTGTAACTATCGGTAGGTACATGCGTTCAATTTGGAAGTCGTCGTAATTGCTTATACCTAAACCGATATTCCAATTATGATCTTGTTTAAATATTTGACCTTCAATATTATAAATTAAATTAAACGGTTCTCTGATGTTGGTAACACTCTCATTTTGACCTTGCTTTGTAATGCTACCATAAACGCGACTATAAACGCCTAAATTAGCTTTAATATAATCTTTTACATAGCCCACAATGACGCCCACTGCGAAATCCTGTGTGTTATTTCGTAAATACAATCGATATAAATAGCGATTTTCTAGAGTTAAATTACCTACAGATAACGGAAAGTGTACAGTCGCTCTTGTATTGAGAGCATGTACATTGCTGGTATTTGTATTAAGTCCTCCTTCTAGTGAAAAGTAGGAATTGATAGGGAAGTTGGCTATTACGGCTAAACTTCCATAATGCTCCCAAGTGTAGTTATATCCATATTCTGCATAAGATTTAAGCGAAATTGGTGCTTTGTCTTGTGAGAATACCACTATAGATACAGAAAGGAATAAAGTCAATAAAATTCGTTTCATACGTTTGTTAATGGTTGATGAGTACAAATATAGGGCTTTTTTTTTATTATACAATAGAGTAGTGACGAGTATTAAATACAAAAAGCCCCGAATGTTCGGAGCTTTTTGATATTGTGTAACTTGAGTAAGCTTATTTTGTTTTTTTGCTAACTCTGTTTTGATAACGGCTCATAAATTTATCTACGCGACCAGCAGTATCAACCAATTTACTTTTACCAGTGTAGAATGGGTGAGACGAGCTTGAAATTTCAAGTTTTACCAAAGGATAAGTTACCCCATCAATGTCGATGGTTTCTTTCGTAGCTACAGTAGAACGAGAAATGAATACTTCATCGTTCGACATATCTTTAAATGCCACGGGACGATAATTTTCTGGATGAATTCCTTGTTTCATTGTTATAAAATTTATTTTAGTTGCGGAGAGAGAGGGATTCGAACCCCCGGAACCTCTCAGTTCAACGGTTTTCAAGACCGCCGCGATCGACCACTCTGCCATCTCTCCGAAAAGTGGTGCAAAGATACACTACTTTTTTTAAATACACAATAGATTATCTCAAGATTTTGTAATTCTTTTTATTATTATTGGTAGAGAATTGTCGCTGATGAGGCTGATACGTTTACGGTTTGTGCATAGGAACCTAGTCCTGATTGATTTATTTTGCCATGTTCACATACAGCTATCCAATTCCCTGCAGGCAATGTGTACAGAATATCGTGGCGATTACCATTAAAGATAACTAAAATGGTTTTCCATGAGTCGCCATTAGCATTATCGTTTATGGTATAACTAATTAAATTTGTATCTTGTGTTCTAAATGTTAGATGATTATTGATCTGTTCTGCTGTAGTCATACGAAATGCAGGATGTGCTTTACGTAGTGCAATTAAATCTCGGTAATAGGTAAATAAATCATAGTATGTTTCCTTATTACTCCAATCAATTTGATTGATTCTATCTGGCGATTTATAACTGTTATAAACACCTTTTTTATCTCGAAATACCTCTTCACCGGCATAAATAAACGGTACACCTTGCGATGTAAAAATAATAGTTTGCGCTAACTTATTCATAGCAATAAGTTCTTGCTTGCTTGCTTCAGGTACAGTCGCTTTAAGTTTATCAACTAAACAAGGGTCATCGTGGCATGATACGTAATTGATGACCTGTACCGGACTTTTTGCATAGGCTGTATTGCTATGTACAATGTTTGTTAAGTCCACTTGTGGATGTGATACAGCACCGACAACACCAAATTTAAGACTTTCTTCATAACCGTTACCTACTAAAAAACCGCCTTTATTGCCGTCCATCCAATTGCCACGAAGCGCATCTCGTATATCGTCACTGAAAACACCTGTAGGATAAAATTGATGTGCATTTTGTTTGATGGCGCGTAAATGTTCAGGTAGTGGAGATCCTCCAGCGGTCCAGCCTTCGCCATGAATACTAACGGTAGGATCTATTTCGTCAATAGCTTGACGTATAGCATTCATAGTTTCTATATCGTGAATTCCCATTAAATCAAAACGGAAACCATCTATGTGATATTCTTTGACCCAATATTTAACAGATTCTATGATAAACTGACGTGTCATTAATCGTTCTGATGCAGTCTCGTTGCCACAACCCGATGAATTACTCCAAGAACCATCGTCATTAAAACGGTAAAAATAGCCCGGTGCCATAAGGTTGAGATGTGATTCTTGCCCTACATAAGTATGATTGTATACCACATCCATAATCACTCTAATTCCGTTGGTGTGGAGTTTTTGAATCATCTCTTTCATCTCTTTAATACGTGTTACGGGGTTGTATGGATCTGTAGCATATCCACCTTCTGGAACATTGTAGTTTTTAGGATCGTAGCCCCAGTTGTACTCGTTTTTATGAAGTTGAGTTTCGTCAATCGAAGCATAATCGTACGAAGGAAGAATTTGTACATGCGTAATGCCTAACTCTTTTAAGTGATCTAATCCCGTTTTGAAACCTTGAGGTGAACGTGTGCCACCTTCGCTTAATCCGAGAAATTTACCGGGATAACGACTTCCTGAATTGGAAGCGATTGTAAAATCGCGCATATGTACCTCGTAAATAATAGCATCGGTAAACGATTTCATTTCAGGGCGTTTATCGTTTTCCCAGCCTTGTGGATTAGTTTCTTTCATATCAATGATGGCACCACGGTCGCCATTGATGCCAACAGCTTTACACCATAAACTTGGTGTTTCATCTAGCCATTTTCCGTTTTTTTGTATTTGAAATGTGTAAAACTGTCCTTTAAGGTCTTGTTTTATAGTATGTAACCATGTACCTTTTTCAGAACGTTTCATGCCTAATACGGCTATTGGTTCTCCGCCGTGTCCTTGTTCGTAAAGATTTAGTCGTACCGCTTCTGCTCCTGGAGACCAAACACGAAATTTGGTTTGAGTAGGCGAGTAGGTTATTCCTAAATCGGTACCTTCATACAAAGGGTAATCATCGACAGAAGTATAGCGTGTTGGCTGATGTGTACAACCAATCACACCAAAGAAGAGTGTGACAATTAGAAACAATTGAATCTTTTTCATAGTGTTATGTTTTTATTATGAATCCTTATTTGAAAGTTTATAGTATCACAAATATACAGATTTTATTAGATGTGACAAAAAAGCCTTACGTTTTTGTAAGGCTTTTTATTTTTTCGATTTGTTATTTAACACCTGTGCGTTTTAGTAAGGCATCAATTGTAGGTTCTTGTCCGCGGAAACGTTTGTATAGAACCATCGGGTGTTCGCTTCCGCCTTTCATAAGAATATTTTCTTTGAATGATTGTGCTGTTTTTGCATCATAAATTCCATTGGTTTTGAAGACGGAGAATGCGTCTGCATCTAATACTTCTGCCCATTTGTAGCTATAATAACCAGCGGCATAGCCACCAGAGAAAATGTGCGAGAATGTAGTACTTCTACCTGTTTCAGGAATAACTGGTAGTAAATTCACGGGCGCAGTAGCTGCTTTTTCGAATGCGATAACGTCACCACTGAATGGCTCTGTAATGGTGTAAAATGCCATGTCTTGAAAACCAAATGACAATTGGCGTAAGCAGGCATAAGCTACATTAAAATTTGATGCATTAATGATATTTTGAATCAATTCAGCAGGAATTTTTTCGCCTGTTTCATAGTGTACGGCAAAGTCGTCGAGGAACTCTTTCTCTGTGAGGAAGTTCTCCATAAATTGCGAAGGCAGTTCTACAAAGTCGCGATATACATTTGTACCCGAAAGGCTTGCGTATGTACCATCAGCTAACATTCCATGTAGTGCGTGACCAAATTCGTGTAAGAACGTATTTACTTCATTAAATTCAAGTAACGCAGGTTTTGTTTTGGTAGGTCGTGTAAAGTTCATCACAATAGTAATGTGTGGGCGACTGTCTTTGCCTTTGGCATCTTTGTATTGTGATTTGTACTCAGTCATCCAAGCGCCAGAGCGTTTACCTTCACGTGGATGAAAATCGGTATATAACACAGCGATAAATTTACCTGTATCGTCTGTTACATCCCAAGCTTCAACTTCAGGATGATACACTTGAATTTTAGGGTTTTTGGTAAAGTGTAAACCATAGAGTTTTGTAGCTAAACCAAATACACCTTTTTTTACATTTTCAAGTTCAAAATAGGGTTTTAGAATCTCATCATTGACATCAAAACGTGCTGTTTTCAATTTTTCGCTGTAATAGCCAAAATCCCAAGGTTGAATGGTGAAATAACCACCGTGAGCATCTGCATAATCTTGTACGTCTTTTAATTCTTGTTGTGCGATAGGTTGATAGGCTTCCATTAAATCATTGAGCAGTTTATAGACGTTGCTTGGCTTTTCTGCCATGCGATAACGCAATGCATAATCAGCGTATGTTTCGTAGCCTAACAAATTAGCTTTTTGTAAGCGTAGATTGATGATACGTTGAATGAGTTGTGTGTTGTCATATTGACTGTGAGGCAAACATTGCGTGTTATAAGCCATCCACAGTTCACGACGGAGATCGCGGTTGTCTGCATAGGTCATTACAGGACCGTAGCTTGTCGAACGCAAATCGAGTAGCCAGCCCTCTTTCCCAGCTTCTTTGGCTTTAGCGGCAGTCATTTCCATAAAGTAATCTGGCATACCTGCTAAAACATTTTTATCTGTAATCAATAAAGAATAGCCATTAGTCTCTTTTAATACATTTTGTCCAAATTGTACAGAAGCAAGGCTGAGGTCTTTGTTTATTTGTTTGAAAATTTCTTTTTTATCAGCAGGTAAATTTGCTCCATTACTTGCAAAGCCTTCGTAAGTTTCTTCTAATAATTTTGCATCTTCTACTGATAAATTAAGTTTGTCACGTTGATCATATACCGATTTTATACGCTCGAATAATTTTTCATTTAGACTGATGGTTGTGCTGTGTTCGGTAAGTAGTGGTGATACTTTTTGGGCAATCTCTTGCATTTCATCATTGGTTTCTGCACTATTGAGAGCAAAGAAAACAGTAGCAACTCTATTGAGTAAAGCGCCTGAACGTTCCATGGCTACAATCGTATTTTCGAATGTAGGAAGTTTTTTACTATTGGCAATTTTATCGATTTCAGCTTGATGTCGTTTGATACCTTCTTCAAAAGCGGGTAGATAATGTTCGTTTTTTAGGTCATTGAACGGAAAAGTTTCGTGTGGGGTTTTCGCTTGTTTGAAAAAAGGATTTTGTGCAGTTGTCATCATACTTGCCAGTGTTAGTGTAATTAAAAAATACAATTTTTTCATAATGTTTCTATTAGTGTGATTTAATTAATTTAGTTGTAAAGGTTTCATTTTCTTGTGTTTGAATTTTACTGAGATAGATACCTTTATTCAACTCAGTAATATCGATTGTTTTACTTTCAGGGTAACTTATGTGTTTGATAAGTTGTCCATGTAGTGAGTAAATCCAAATTGCTGTTATGCGTTTATAGTTTCCTTCTACATAAAATATACCATTGGGTGAAGGATTAGGATAGATCGTAATATCTTGTGCTGTTTTTAATATCTCGGTCGGTGTGTTTTCATGTGATTCATAAGTCAAATCAAGGCTGTGGGCATAAGGAAGATTTGTTATGTTGTTGAGATGAATTGGTAAAAAATCAGTTCTTAATTTGGCATTATTTTTACCCCAGAATTGATAATCTGTTACAATTTGAGCTGGTAAAAAATCATCGTTTAGTACAGTTCGGTGTGTATAAGCTGGCCACCAAGCATTATATAGGGGCGTATAGTATGTCGTAATAGTTTCTAAATTTTGTTTTTCTGATTTGTATCGTTGTATATTACCCCAATATTCGGTATTCCACGACAGTAATAATTCTCCATTTATCACATTGTTATTGTCGTAAGTAAATGAACGTTTAGCCTCATTACGCCAAATAGTACCGTGTAATGATTGTTGGGTTTCATTAAGTGCTTGTCCTGAACTATTTTCATTGTAAATAGTGCGTGTACGAGTATGCCAAACGCTGTCAAACTCTTCAAGTGTGACTGAATAATAACCATGAGTAGAATCTACTGTTATTCTGGCATAAGGCTGCCAAAGCGCCCCTTGCGCTGTAGAACAAGTAATTGTTTTGATTGTATTGTTGTAGCTATAATCCGTTTTTAGTCGATTTTGCCAATTGGTTGCGTATGTTTGTGTTATTTCACGTGTTAAGTTATTGGTTGTGTCATAACTGTAGAGCGTTTGTTCTGTTTGGAGCCAATTATCAGCGACATTGTGTAACTCTTTTCTACTTTTTAATAAACCCTTGTCATACACCCATTCTGTTCTTATTGATTTTTTCCACATTATGCCATCCCACAAAAACGTGGAACTACTTACTTTTAGGTCATTTTCAAATTGTAGTTCAGTATAACTATAGTTGATAAAAGCTGAATTATTTACTGATATTTTAGTAGAACTTAACACCGGTTGAGATGAACTATTGTAGGTGTAATAGGTTTGAAAAATGGTATCGCCACGCACTAAGTTTGTGGTGGAAACAAACCATGTACTGGCATCCACAGAAGTGGAAACCAATAGTAATAGTATGATATATAGGCTACGGTTAAACATCACTTGCGTTGTTGCATCTCTTCATCAGATCTCATACGAAATCGTTCTGGATCTGGCGTAACAAATGTTTTTTTGTTAAAATCTTCAGGATAACCAGGTCTTTTTAAGTTGTTTGGCATGCGTTTTTCATTTTGTTCAAACTGACCGTCTTTTTCTGCTTTTGTAACTCCATCAAGGTATTTTACCATTAAAAATTGTCCTAATTTAGTCCATGCTTTGAGTGCTGTTTCAGCTTGAGCATGTGAAAAATCAGTTAAAAATTCACGCATTTTAACAGTGTCATTAGTTAAGGCAAATTGGTCGGCTTTTTGAACAGCGGAATTGAAAAAAGTTTCCCATTTTTCCTGTTCTTTTTTTACGTCAGGCATCATGTGTGAATAGCGATTATAAACCATATTTCCTACCCAATTATTTACCCAAAATGCCGAAGTCCATGAAAATTCTAATAAACTGCCATTATCAATGCTAAATGAATGTGGAACTGTGGTAATGCCACAATACATTGGAACATAAAGATTTGTAGTGGCATCATCTACGCCGAACCATAGAATTCCACCTACAGGGTCAGGTAACCAGTTGCGCATTTGTGCAACAAAGGTAAAACCGGTTTGTTGTGTTGCAACCGGGCGTTCGTGGAAGTATTCTACGTTATCTACCTTGTAGACAAGCGGACTTGGGCGAAATGGTGAATTATACGCACCAGCTCCCATGCCTTGAGTCATATCAAGTGGCGTTCCTTCATAATGATTGCGCATAAAGTTTTTCATATCTTGCGCTGAAATTTTTGTATTTGGTTTTACCCATAAAGGCATGCGCTCTTTGGTTTCGCCGTTAATATAACTCAAAAAACGTTCTGTAGAAGTGTTTATTATGCGGAAGAAGCTCCAGACACGTGCTTCACAGAATCTTAAACCTCCAAAATCCAAAGGATTATAAGTGTCTGAAAAACTAAATTCTTCATCTTTCCCTGAGAAATAGTTTTGTTTTCGTGCAAAATCAATCACGTCATACGAATAAATCACTTCAACTTCAGGATTGAAGAGCTTTTTCATATTTTTACTGCTGATACTTTTGCTATTTTTCTTTTTTTCTAATGGGAACGTAGTAATACGAGCTTGGTTAGCATGTGCTGAAACATAGCCATCTGGAATGCGTTGTGCTACCCAAACAGCTCCTTTATTACCAACACCTTTACCAATCAACTCCATAATCCAAACTTCGTTGGGGTCGGCAATGGAAAACGATTCACCAGAACTACAATAGCCATATTTCTGAACTAAATCAGTCATTACTTTTATAGCTTCACGTGCCGATTTTGCACGTTGTAATGTGATATAAATCAGGCTTCCATAATCCATTATACCCGTAGTATCAACCAATTCTTCTCGTCCGCCAAAAGTGGTTTCTCCAATCGCTACTTGATATTCATTCATATTACCAATAACACTATAAGTGTGAGCAACTTGCTCTATTTCACCGCTATAGTTTCCTGTGTCCCACTCATATACGCTAAGTAAAGTTCCTTTTGGGTAATCAGCAGCAGGGTAATGATAAAGTGCTCCGAACAGTTCATAAGAATCGGCAGAGTAGGTAATCATTGTAGAGCTATCAGTGGAAGCTCCTTTAGTCACTAAAAAGTTAGTACAAGCAAAAACGCCTGAACTATTGAGAATTACTAATAATACCGTTAGAAAAGTTTTAGTTTTTGTCATCATATTAAATAGTTTTTTATATTTTTAACATTAAAATGGATAGCCCACAGCAAAGTGAAATGCTACGTCGTTTTTCCACGAGAGTTCTGTACGCCAGCGGTCAGATGACGTTGCACCACTTGGTTCAAATAGTTTCACTCCCATATCAACACGGATAACAAAAAAATCAAAATCGGCACGAAGTCCAATTCCGTAGCTACAAGCTATTTGTTTGTAAAATTCAGAAAGTTGGAAATAACCACCTTCCTGTTCCTCATAGTTTTTTATAGTCCAAATGTTACCAGCATCAATGAAGGCAGCTCCTTCAAACATCCAAAAAAGTTTAAATCGTGCTTCTAAATTTAGGTCTAAACGAATATCTCCTGATTGATTCATATAGTCAATAGCACCACTGTTTGCATAGCGTCCTGGTCCTAAGGTCCGTACTGACCAACCACGTACACTATTTGCTCCACCGCTGAAATAGCGCTCTTCAAATGGTAAAATGGTAGCATTGCCATAAGGAAACGCAATACCAAGACCTGTATGAAAGACTAAGCGGTTTCTCTTGTTGAAATAGTGATTATAGGTATAATCAAAATCACCTTTCACGTATTGAGAATAGGCTATATTGAAAATTTCATATTGATTATCAACATTTTTTATTTGTTTAATAGCGGAACTTATTCCATAAAGCAAATTGCCAGCTGTCGATATATTGCCGCGAACGGTGTAAAAATTAGACATAATAGAATTACGCTTATTAGAATAAGCAATACCTAATCCCATACGCATAATAAAGTGATCTTCGTAACTATAACGTACAGATGAAGAGGGTTTTAAGTATTGTTCTTTGAATGCGGCTGTCATCCAAGGCAAATAAATATAGTTGATATCAATCACATCTAATGTATAACGCCTTCCTCTATTTCTCCAAACATACTTTATGCCCGCATTGGCAATATTGCGTTTATATTCTGGACGCTGTTGAAAGTTGTAACTCATTGAAAACTCTGTGGTACCACCCATTTTTCGTTTAAAATCACTTGAGGTAAAAGGTAGTAAAAACGTAGGTAGAGTGATCGACATATTTCCGCCTAATTCTGCAGAGTATTTTATATCTCCAAGTTTACCGATAGCTTCGTATGCCCCATGTACTCCAACTCTAAAAACTTCCGCTCCTTTAAAAATATTTTTATTGTGGTAATTCACACCCACACCGACTCCCAAATCGCCATTCGAGTTTGTACCTTCTATATCAAATGCAACTGAATGTTTTTTTGCAGGATTTACAACAATGTGACAGCCCATTCTGCCGTCAGCTTCTTCTTTAAAACTAATATCTACATATTTAACGGCTTGTAGAGAATTTAAGGAAGTGTACGTACGTTCTACTAAACGTTCGTTATAAATACTATTAGGCTTGATGAGCGTTTTAAATATCAGCATCTTAGGCGAGAAACTTGATTTTTCATCTCTAATTACGATAAAATCTTCTGATATTACTGTATCACGTGCTTCCGTAGGTACAAGTAGATTAGTGACATCATATATAGTTACTGTTCCTACTTTTGTTGTGGTGAATAATCTCGTTAATAAAGAGTCGTTACCTAAATAAGAAGGTTGCATTCCTAAAACAATATCAACTTGATTTGAATTTAGAGCGCTGTCGACAGTAAAGCTAAGTGCTTCTTTTTGAAAATAGAAATATCCTTTTCTGCGCAAAAGTTTTGCCACATTTTCACGCTCTTGTGCTAAAACATCAACATCAAATAAATCTCCTACACGTGGCACATAGAGAAGGTTTCGTTTGTTAATAATAGACATAATTGTGTCGTTGGGAATATCTATTTTATACGAGTGTATTGTATAGGGATCGTTAGCATTCACAACATAGGTTACTTTAACTTGGCGTTTTTTTTCTTTTTCTATCACGTCGACATCGGCATGCAGATAGCCTTTGTTATGTAATTGCTTTTTTAATTGATGTTGAGATGCGCTTGTTAAGGTAGTATCGTACAATACTGGAGGTTCACCAATTTTTCGTAACCAACGGTTAATCCATTTACTGCTATCTGTTCCAGAAGCATTATACAGCGCTAGTTCTATACGTGCTAAACTGAGAAAATAGTTATTAGGTTCTTGTTGTAAGAATGGTTCTAATACGTCAGCAGGCGCTTCTGGTACATTAGATTTTATCACATTTCGATTTAGTAATCGTTCGTTTTCAGGCACATACTTTGTTAAGCTACAAGCACTCAATAGAAGTGTAGCACAAGCAAATAATATAAGGCGACTGATCTGCATTTGCGTAATAAGCCTGAAGATAATAAAAAAACTTGCCGCAAATATAGCTAAAATTCAGCGAATTATTTACTTTTGTATCCTTTAAATAGTGTTAATCTGGTAATTTTATAGAAGAAAATGTTATCAAAAAATCAAATGAAAAATATTCGAGCATTGAGTTTGAAGAAAGAGCGAGATGCTCAAAGTCTTTTTGTTGCAGAAGGAGAGAAGTTAGTAAAAGAACTTTTACCGTTTTTTACTTGTCGCTTATTGCTAGTTACGCGCGATTGGATTGACGCTAAAAGTATCTTAAAAAACGCTGATTATGAGTTAATTACTTTAGAAGAGATGAAGAAGATTTCTTCATTAAAAACGCCTACTTCTGTATTGGCAATATTTGAAAAACCAATAATGAAACTCGATATCTCAAACTTAAAACAGGAGTTGATTTTAATTCTTGATGAAGTCCAAAATCCGGGAAATTTGGGTACCATAGTACGTATTGCTGATTGGTTTGGAATAAGACATATTATTTGTTCCTTGAATACTGCAGACGTTTATAGTGCAAAAACAATACAAGCAACAATGGGTGCTTTGGCCAGAGTTCATGTTCATTATGTTGATTTAATTTCTTTTCTACAGTCATATAGCAGATTAAATTTACCAATTTATGGTACTTTTTTAGATGGAGAGAATTTATATGGTACTGCATTGAGTAGAGTTGGGGCTATTGTTTTAGGTAATGAGGGCAATGGCATCTCTGATGAAGTAGCTAAATATGTCTCTTTTCGTATTGTAATCCCTAGCTATCCTCTTCATGTTCAAACTTCGGAATCGCTCAATGTAGCTGTAGCCACAGCTGTTGTTTGCGCTGAATTTAGGCGTTTAGCAGAGTAAAACAACAAATAAACAGTTATAAAAAAAGCCACCAGTAATATGGTGGCTTTTTTGTCTTTCGTTGATTGTTTATTCTGAAAATAAAATTAAATCACAACGTCTGTTTGGCATAAAATCATCAACTGGTCCAGGAGTTTTACCTTTACCATACGTACTAATACGATTTGGAGATACGCCATAGCGACGAACAAGTTCGCGTTTAGTGTCCTCTGCACGTCTCATACTTAATTTATTATTCAATTCCACACTACCAACATTATCACAATAACCAACAATGTCTATTTTTAAGTTTGGATCAGCATACATTTTACGTGCAATTTTTGCTAATACCATGTGTGATTCAATTGAAATTCTTGAAGAACCTAAATCAAAATAGATAGATGGAGTTTCTTCGATATATTGACCATAACCTAAAATACGTTCAATAGCATCTTTATCCAAAGGTTCTCCATAATAGTTTACAAATGAGCCAGAAGGGGTATTTGGATGTCTATCACGTACATCAGGTACACCATCTAAGTCTGTATCTGGAAGATTTTCTTCAATTGTTCTTTCTTTGTCTTCTTCAATACTACTTGCATTTCCAGCCAATGCCGAAATTTGGGTAACAATTTCAGATATTTTTTGAGAATTTTCAACTGTAGCATCACAACATTGTGCTGGTTCGTAATCAGCTGGTGACATATTACGTATGTGTTGCATAGTTTTGTCTTTAGGACTATTAATTTTCCATCTTAATCCTAAACCACTGTAAATGGTATTATCATCGTCATTTCCTTTCTCAGAAGCATCCATGTTATCTTTTTTATGCATTCTGTATTGGGTATTCCAAACAATAGCTAACCATTTTAAAGGATTATATTCTAACGAAATACCTATAGGGAATGTGACTGCACGTCCTTTTGAAATAGAAGGAGCCACAGGTGTTCCCCAGTTATCTACACGATTAATAATAGTTGTCGTGCCAGGGTCGTAAGCTGATACATCGTAGAATGCTACACCCATCCCTAAGTTGACATATACATTCCAAGTTTGAGGACGGTAACGATAAAACATATTTAAAAAATTCAACGAAACACCCAAGCTAGCTTCATGTGCTAAACCGTCAAAATCCATAGGGATTTGTTTGTTTTCTTGAAAACCGCTTGGAGCTTTATTTGCTTTATAATAATAAGTAGTACTACCTCTGTAAGGGTTATAAACGTATTCAGCATACAAGCCAAAACCCGGGGTAAAGGTATATTCCACCTCAAAACCAAATGCGATATCGGCTCCACTTCTTGGCCATAAAGTGTTGTAATCTTGAGTTTGATCGCCATCTATGAAGGCAACTCCTGCGTGACCTGCAATAGACCAGTGGTTTACTTTAGGATAAACACGTGCTTCGTCTTTTTCTGAATTACCATCTCTTACATGTGTATCTTCCTTAGGAGTAATGGCCATATCTTTACTCGTTGTTGTGGATACAAGAATGGTTGTATCTAGCGGATTTTGATTATTTACCAATGTGTCAAGCTTAACAACAGTTGTTTCCACCACCATGGTATCTTGTGGAAGGGTGGTAGAGCTTGCTGACGCTCGTGTTTCATTTATTACCACGGCAAATCCGTTAGGCACCGTAGTTGTGTCAGCTAAAATGACACTAGGCATACTTTCTCCTGTTGCTGTTGGAGCAACTTGAAGATTCTCTTGTCCAATAGCAAAGCTACATAAAACAAGTGATGTGGAAAGGAGTAAACTTCTTTTTTTCATAAAATGGGTTTTACTAATTTTTTAAGGTGCTTTTATAAACCAAGAAATTTTCCAGGTTAGTGGAATGATGTATTCCACTAACTTGGAAAAAAGGAGACGTTTTATTAGTTGTTTTTTCTTAATAATGCCATAAATCTTGTTCGAAATTCAGGATTTCTTCTTCTACACGATTTTGTTCACGACGAATAATATTTGGATCTTCAAGTCCTTTATCCACGTCACGACTTAACAAGTCATAGTCTTTAATTACGTAACTATCAAATTGACGGCTTACTAAAAACTCATCAAAATTTACAAGTGGAGCGGTGTTGCGACCATTTATTTTCAAAAACTCTTCTTGTAAATAGGGACGTAAACGCTCGAAAGGCACCCAAAACCAAACCCCAGTACGAATGTCTGATCGACTATTATATTTTTCATCATACAGTGGGGCAATAGCTAATATTTTGCTGTGAAATGTAGATGTTCGTTTGTTGAAATACCAAACTTCTTGAATATAATATTTAACAACGCCTGGTGTTAAATAATTAATCATATCATAAGGTGTTTCATAGATATTCAATGCATTAGCTTGAATAAATTCATCTACGTCAAAATAGTTCTCTTTTGTAAACTTAGGTACAAAAGTTTGTTCCGGATTACTTGGTGATTTATAAGCTTGTAGTTGCTTTGTAATCACTTTTTGAAACATGATGGCGAATAAGTTTTTTTGTCCTAAACTATCCAAGTCTTCCGAAGGGTAGTACAACGGATTATTTTGACGTTCACGCAAATCAACCACTCTAAGTACTGCTTTGCGCCAAACTACGTCATCCACCAAAGGATTAACTCGAATAATTTTTGCGGCCACATCTTGTGGTGATGTCGTGATGCGTGTGAAACTACCGTCACCATCAAACAAAAATTGAGTACTATCTGCTTCCAAATCTTGAGCTTGCAAAGCTAAAGGAGCAAATGTAGCGACAGCCACTAGTACATAAAAAATACCTTTTCTCATCATTTGTAAATGTTTATGGTAATACGATTGGTGCGTATGACAAAGTAGTTGTTTTAGCACCTGTTACTTTAATCTTATCAATTAAAATGGTTGAACCTGCTTTCAATCCCATAAGTTGTCTGCGTTGCGTATCGGTAAATTTCTCTCCATCAGATGTGGAGGCGTTAAAACCACCACGACCGTCAGAGATCAACAAGGTAAATTCAGCAATGCGGAATGATGCTTTTAATAAACCATCTGCATATTCTGCTACCATATTACCTTCTACTAATTGTTTGCGAGTTAACTTATGTTTCGATGTGTTTGGATTATAAAGTACAGCATTACCATTATCATCTTTGATTGCTAAAAATGCAGTAGGGTCAGGTAATGTTCTTACACGGAAACGACCAGAACCCATTGGAGTACTTCTTCCTTCGAGCGTAGTCGAAACATTAATCACAACGTCATCATAGCTTTTAGGGCGATAGATAAAGATTGCTCCATTTTTCTCAAGCGAACCATGGCTTGGTGATACTTGTAATTTTTCACTAGCAACACCAGGTACTGAAATACTAATACGGTTATTGTATCCCATGTAAACAACGTTCATATCCTCATTTGCAATAGTTGCAGAAGGAGCTCCTACGGTATATTCGTCTTTAAAGGAGTATTCACGTGGAATACCATCATTACCTCTCAGTACGATTTTTCCTGAATATTGGAATACGCCTAAGGAGTTACATGTTACCGTATAAGTATTGCTCGATAAACGTGTACCACCAATATAATATTCGGGTACTTTCGTAGAGTCTACTGCTGACAGTGCAATTTGCGCTTTATAAACTCCACCTTTCATCACGTGTTTACTTGTAGGGATAACAAAGGCTTGAATTTTATTTACACGGAAGTCACCAGCATCGGTTTGTAGTTTGAAGTAATTGATCAATTCTGCTTCAGTTGTACGAATATCATTTTCATATTTTGACAACATTGTGGTTACCGATATAAGTGGCATAGATTCAAACATGCTGTTTATCCAGTCTACAGTTTCACCATGAGCGTTAACTCGGGGACCTGTACTGAATTTTTTCTCGTAAATAGCAGTTTGTGCAGAGTCATTGCCAAACATCTCTTCAACAAAGTTACGATAATCTTCGAGTCTCGTTTTAAATTCTAGAGCTCTTGCTTTCGTTCCATTTAACTGGAAGTACTGGCCTGCAATATCGATATTGTCTTTTTTCTGTAATTTATGATTATTGACTGTATCAACAGAAATTTCTACACCATCAGCCAATTGCATTAAATCACGTTTGCTAGTGCGAATAAAATGAATAATACTATCACTTTTAGCTCTGACAAGTTTTGCTTTTTCAAGCCACTCGCCAACTTTTTCTGGGTTTTGTTCGTATAAATATTCAAGGTCGCCAAACAAAGCATCATTCACTTGCATTCGTGTTTCAATATTGGTCAATAAGCTACTGTCAACCATAATGAAACCGTTTAAAATATCTGCAGATACGTTCAGTGCTAACATGGCAGTTAACACCAAATACATCATACCAATCATTTTTTGTCTCGGGGTTTCCGGACAATTCTTAGCACCACTCATCTAATTATCCTTTATTTAATAGTTAGTTATAAGTAAATAGTTTAATGTCAAAAAGTTAACCGTTGATTGCATTCAACATGTTACCATAAATGGCATTTAAATCTACTACTTTTTGAGCTAATTTACTTGTTTCGTCTTTATATTTTTCAATATCTACAGCGCTTACAGCCATTGCTTTTTGAACTTTGTCTACATCGCTAGCAACAGCACTAATTTTAAGAGTTTGTTGCTCAACAGCTTCAGTTTGGCTCTTAATGTTTTTTAGGTGTATTTCGTAAACAGAATGAATTGCACCTAAATTTTTATTGATACTTTCTGCTTTTTCAACATAAACTTTAGTACTTTCTTGTACAGAGGTCATGTTTTCAGTAATACCGCTATATGAAGCTAATAACGCATTAGAAGCAGCGTCAAGATTTTGTTGTTTTGTCGCAAATTGAGCAGCTGCAACAGAGGCTGTTTCAAGATTTTTAGCAAAAGAGTCTGTAATACCAGCAACTTTAGAAATACCAGCAATTTGGTTTGCAGCTTCACTAATGCTTTTCAAACCTTCTGACATAGCTTTTACATCTGAATCGTTTAACGGATTTACAGTGGCGGTAGTAGTACCACCTGTAACCCCTGCAGAGCTAGAGCCACCGACGCCGGCACCTAAATAATTTTTTAGTGGATCTTTCTCTTTTTCTAGTAAGGCTGGGAAAACATGATCCCAATGTAAGTCTGGATGAGGATCATCCAATATACCTAGAGAGAAAAGAATAGCTTCGGTAAACATAC
>Ga0208195_1000680_pt1 | contig 42983 bp, 43 predicted proteins | sample AD_UKC077_MetaG_FD_184441 | JGI IMG/M metagenome (GOLD analysis project Ga0208195, IMG submission 184441) | Active sludge microbial communities of municipal wastewater-treating anaerobic digesters from USA - AD_UKC077_MetaG (SPAdes) (version 2) | ecosystem: Engineered > Bioreactor > Anaerobic >... | reverse complement strand
TGATATGCATTACGAACAGTGATTCCTTTTATATGCCAATATTCAACAGCGTTAAGTCCAAAACAAGAGAAATTAGTGCCATAGGTTTCATATGCTTGAGAACAGTCCAGAATAGGGTGATTCCCAGCATCAAAATCTGGTTGATATGCGCCAAAGAAACACCTCTCAGAGGCAGTCCCGCTTGCGGTTCCGTCAATGAACACAAAATTGTTTGTTCCAGTTATGTAATAAACACCTCCACGAACAAAGGTTGTATCCCCATTTCCCATTTGATCTATAGCATATTGCCATGTAGCAAATGGTTGTGCAAGGGTTCCCGGATTACTATTTGATCCACCATTAGCCGGAGTGGCAACATAATACGTTGTTGCACTACAAATCAAAGTAGTAATCCATAATGATATAGTTAGTAATAAATTTCTCATTGCGCTACTATTGATATATTATCAAACACAACCTGAGTGTTACTCTCTTCATTATTTATCAGTATTCTTATTCCCGTAGGATCAAGTGTGCCGGGCGTTGTAAAAGAAACAGTATGATTACCTACTGAATATCCTGACATCGCAACATAAGTTACTGTATTGTTTGAATTGGAAAATGCCACAAAAGCATTACTCCCCCCAGAATAAGAAACAATTGTAAAACTTAAATTATATGATGTACTTGTAGCAAGTTTGGCATTTTGTATACATGTCCCATAAGGACTAGAACTGCTCCACACAAGCTGTCCTCCAGTGATTGTCATAGTTCCGGCAGTATTCCACCCATCAGCAGAATCAAACGTACCATTGTAAACTAAGTTTGTGGACTGATTCGAAGCAGTATAGTTAGAGTACCTCAATATCTGCCCCTCCACCGAGAAGAGCAGAAGTAGTCCTGTTATAAGTAAGAGTAGTTTCTTCATCTTAGTATGCTTTAATTCTATAACCATTGATCTGTGCAATAAAATATGTTGGCTTTCGTCCGGAAACTACTCCGGGTGTTTTACACCACACCCAATTGTCTGGAGGTATCTTATAAGCAGCAAACGAAGTGTCTTCATCGCCAGTGGTCAATGAATTAACAGGGAATGGATCAGAGTTTAGTTCCGTTGGCGTACTATCATTAAGGTTAACATCCCACAGAATATCAACCGATAATGTATCTGTTGCATCTCCGAGCATTATGACTCTGAGTGATGTAACAGCAAGAGTGTCTTTACCTTCATTGAAGAACGCTCCATAAATTGTTGATGTAGTAAATGATGTCGTATCTCCTGCATTACCACCTCCACCTCCGAAGACAAATATTGGTTCAATTCTACGAAGAACAGTATCTATTAATTGAGTAGTAGTTACAAGCGTCCCGGTTGTTGGAAGAGTAACATTAGTCTCTGCAGTTGTTGTGAATGTCAAAGCATCTGCACCACTTAGTGTTAACGATCCACCTGCAGGGGTAAACCCTGTTACTGTTGATGCCGATGCCGCTGTTTCACTATCAAGAAGATAATTGGACAACATTGAGGCTGTATCGGCAACTTCGACATACAATGGTCTGAACACATCAAGACTATCATTTATCCATCCCTGAACCTGTGATTGAATGGTAAGATTACCTCCACCAGCAGGAAGAGAGTAACTTGCATTACCATTGGTCTCAAAGGTTAGTTTATCATCTCCTGTAAGTGTGAGTGATCCTCCATTGAGATTAAGACTATCAATAGAAACTTCTGAAATCTCTGATAGCAATGCATAATTGGCAAGCATAGTGGCTGTATCGGCAACTTCGACATACAATGGTCTGAACACATCAAGACTATCATTTATCCATCCCTGAACCTGTGATTGAATGGTAAGATTACCTCCACCAGCAGGAAGAGAGTAACTTGCATTACCATTGGTCTCAAAGGTTAGTTTATCATCTCCTGTAAGTGTGAGTGATCCTCCATTGAGATTAAGACTATCAATAGAAACTTCTGAAATCTCTGATAGCAATGCATAATTGGCAAGCATACTGGCAGTATCTCCTCTTGTTATGTATGGAGTTAACATTACAGATGTATCTGCTATAGCTAATCGCAACCTAACTTCACTGAGATCAGCAAGAGTATCAGTATCAAGATCAATCTGAAGAACCGTTTCAAGGTTTGCGGTATCGGCAAGAACGTCAACAATGCTATCGGTTCTTGTAGAAAGAGTTGATAATGCACTTGCCAAAGCGTAAGTCTGCCCTGTAAAATATCGAGTGGCATAAATAGAGCTATCGGCACCTCCGACAAGAGTTGTATCAATGAATCCCATGTTTCCATACTGATCAATATTGAGATATGCCTTATGTCCTGCAGATGGCAAAGCGGCTATCGGAAGCCGGTAACTTCTGTTTGCAGTAGGCGCACCTCCCTGAAGGGCTGTATAGAATCCGTTATCCCCGTAGAAGTAAAGTATCTGACCGCCATCCTGAGAACCGTCAAAGTATGGAGCCTTTGTTCCATTGCCAACCGTTACGGCTGCCCGGAGAACGTTAAGACTGTCCGCAATCTCTTCCTGTACAGCACCTATGCCTATACCTCCCTCTGAGAGATCAGTCAGTTTCGCATAGGGATTAAGCATAGCCGCAGTGTCAGCCACGGCAACGTAAAGAGGTCGCAGGACATTCAGGCTATCGGCTATTTCGTCTCTGACATCTCCTATTGAAGTACCGGCATCCCCAAGCTCACTTGTCAATGCATAATTAGCAAGCATACTTGCCGTGTCAGACACATTAACCTTTGCAGCCAGGGCAGAATTTAACTCCCCGTTCCTGGTATAATTCCCGAGCATGGAGGCTGTGTCTGACTTCAGGAGCCGAAGTTGAATATCCGCAGAGTAGTTGGTGATGCTGTCACCATACTCAGCAAGAGTAACCTCCACCGAATCCAGAGTGCCGTTGATATTACTGAGGTTGGTATTGAGTATCGTGCGAATACTCCCCCAAGTGCCGCCGGCAGGAATGGAGGTAGGATCAATGGCCCGGCCTATCGGCGTGTCATCGGCTATCTCCCGCTTGTCTCCTCCCAGGTATATCTTTGTCCCGATGCACCCGGAGAGTCCGATGATCAACAGGATTGTTACTATGTATATTGACCTTTTCATATTGTCTGTTGTTATTCGTTTCCTATTCGGTTGCTCTTCATGTACCCGCTATCCATCATTTCACCCCAATACTCTGCCCACAGACGGAAGTATCGGTTGAGTTTAATCTTCTCTCCATCGGTAAGCGTTTCGCCCGCCTTGAGAATCCCTATGCCGATTACGTTATGCGGAGCGGTGTCTGCATACTTAATGAATGTTCTTGTAGTTGTGCTGGCGATAAGGTCAGCGTGTGTCTTTTGCAGCAGGGTATCACTAGCATTGAACCAGTAGTCATCCGCTCCGTCAGCAGCCAGAAACGTTGCATTGTCCGGTACTGCAAACGTGGCTGCGGTAGTCGGCGGGATAAAATTGGTGGTCCAATCCTTATCCGTCACCGTGATAACAGCAGCTCCGCCCAGGTCATCCTTCAGGTTGTCTCCGTCGTACTTGCCGCTCCACAGGAAGAGAAACTTCGCCCTGAGAGCGGACGGTAGTCCCGCAGGCTTCCCGGCATTGATGCCGAGCCGGTTTACGCCCCTGGTTATGTTATTAATGCCCCTCATTATGTCAGTGGCGTAACGCTCAATTTTCCTCCGAGTACAGCAATCTTATGTCCGTTCTCAACAAAGATTGATTCGATAGCTCCCACGGCCAGATATGTGTCTGTGGCTTCGGCCTCAAGCGGAGTTTCGTCCGTATCTTCCCCTGCGGTATATGTTACCCCATCAGCCGTAGCTTCAGAGGGGCATATGCGATAAACCCCGGCTGCAAGCGCATCCGATTTTGCGGTAGCGGATGTACCGTCAATTACAATTCCCTTGCCCCCTATTCCGAGGACCGGTACCGGTTTCCCGTTTTCGTCAACATGCATTTTCATGGTTGTATCTTTTTGTAGTTTATTCTCTTGCTTGTTGTGTTATAGCTATCTCTACGTTATCGCAGAGGTATGATCTTAATACCAGCGTTCCGGACCTCTCTGGCTGTTCTCCGAGGTCCTGCGGCTGGCATGTTATTGTCACAAGGGTGTCGCCTTCGCCTGAAGATGGCACAGCATTCCACCATGATCCTGATACTTCGTATGAATTCCATTCCTGGGAAGGATCTGCCACATCCACATTGAAGCTATCCCTGGCAGAATTCCCATCCGCATCAAAGGCTATTCCCCCTGGAGGTGCATTGGTAGCCAGAGAAGGAGTGTAATCCAGCATTGGCTTATTCTGGCCGTGTATCATGGCATATCTCTGTATCATCACGCATATCCTTTACCAAGTGACCAGTAGTAGTTTGTGCCGTCATACACAAATGTCAGTATGTCAACTGCATTGGCAGCGGTTGACAAGGTAAGAGTGCCTCCTCCGAGTATAATTGATCCCGTGGGAAGAGTGAGGGTTCTGTTTCCGGTAGCATCCTGCTTGACTATGAGTAAGCCTGACATTCCGGATGATGCGTTGGTTATAGATAATGCCCTGTTGCCTTCCAGGGTGACTTTGGCGTTGTAGCCGTTCAGTAGATTCCATTTTACAGGGGCAGCATCTTCGAGGGTCTGGAATGTAGCATAGAAACTTGATGGACCCACCCATGAACCTCCATCATTAAGGAACTTCCCGGAAGGTGTTCCGGTTGCCGGCACTGCTCCCTTCTTAGTTGTTGACATAGCCGGCAGCCTGTCGCCATCCAGGGTGCCAGAGGTAATTGCTGTAGCGGCATGGTTATGCGATGCAGCCGCAAAGTCTGAAGGACCGTAACTCCCGTTTATCAGTTCTCCTGAAGGATTAAGCATCGGGAAGTTTGTCAGGTTCGGAGAGCCTACAACACTTACATAGTAAGCATCGTGGTTATGGTCCGGAAGAGCATACTCCCGTACACGATGCCAGAAATAGTTTGTCCCGTCATATTCAAAGTACAGGAAAGTCCGGGCATTTGGGGCTGTGTCAAGTGTCAATGAGCCGCCCTCCATCATCAGGCTCCCTGCCGGCAGAGTTAAGGTGCGGCTGCCGGTGCCATCTTGCCTCACAAGAAGAAATCCCGACATGCCATTGCCGGGAGTGGTTAATCGCAGAGTCCTGTTTCCTCCGAGAGTGACCCTTGCATTTTTTCCGTTTACCAGGTTCCAATCCACATACTCATCATCTGTGAGTGTCTGGAAGGGATTATATAAATCGCCAATAGCAACCCATGAGTTGCCGTCACTCAGCACCTTGCCGGTTGGGGGATCAGATGTTGGAGGGACAGCACCTTTCTTGGTAGTTGAAATTGCTGGCAGCCGGTTTCCGTCAATAGTACCGGAGGTAATATCTTCACCGGCATGTTTATGAAGCAGCTGTGAATATCTTGCATCTCCTCTTCCCTGTGTCAGGTAATGAGGGTGATCGTCATCATCCTTCCCGGAGAGGGCTCCGTGGTCAAAGGTTTTCCCGGCGAGCCAGGTGTCAGCTCTCGCTGCATTGTGGTATTGAGTATGGTCATCATCTCCGAGTCCGGTAAGCAGGCCATGATCTGTTGTTCCTTCACCTCCGAGGGTAACAGCCGGCACCCAGCTTCGAACACCGGTTGTCTTTGAACTTAATACATAGTCGTCAACCAAGGGATTCCCAAGTTTCGGCTCATACCTGGCATCACCTCGGGCATCATTATGGTATTGAGGATGGTCGTCATCGCCAAGTCCGGGCATCTGCCCGTGATCAATGGGAATGGCTTCCGCAACATCAACCTCGATATGATTGTCAATAATGACATCAACACCGATATCGTCATCCGCATCCTCAATAAAGATTGCGGGGCTCTCGGCAAGGATGATATCTACCCTCTCATCGCTCATGTTCGTGCTTTCAGTATCTCATGAAATCTCCCTCTGCGTATGATTATTCTGGTGCCAGTAGTTACATCTGCATCCGGAATATGAACGTTTACCTGGATTTCATTACTGTTTCCCTCTGCTGCGGTTGTCATTGCGGAGGTAAGGACCATCAGGACCCGGACATCCCCATCGCCCAGGTCCTTGGTGGTCAATAATGAATAGCCTGTCGGGACGGGACTCTCCCGGAGAGTGAACTTGGCAATACTATTTCCGTTGATGGCATTGTTGATAAATACCTTCACCTCCGTGACCTGTGCAAGGTTGGACGGATCAAGCTGAACGCCTGCTTCATTAAGCAGCCGGATCAGATACTTTGGTGTACTGCCCGAATAGACTGCCATATCAGTAGGGATTTATACCTCTATATAGCTCACATAAACGGCTACGCGGCCTGCCAGGACTGCGGCCCAGTTGGCTCCTGTCGGGGTAGCGGAACAATATACCTTGGATGCAGCTGCAGCCGGAGCAACGTTCATAGTTGTCAGGTTTGCAGCAGTAATGGCATTAGCAGCCATTATTGTTGCGCTTGAGATAAACTGCGCACCAGAGCTTGCGTTTCCTGTCTCCATGACAAGGGCAGAAAGGTTGGTTCCTGCAAATGCCACCTCTGTGACAGTTTTGACATCAAGCACCCTTGCTTTGGCCGGAACGATGGCACCGAGGTCAATGACCTGTTCATTGGTGTTGGCTGCGGTTGCGAAATTGAAGTCGCAGTCTGCTACACCTACACCGCCGATTGTCTTCTTGACGGTCTTAACATTTGAACAGGCGATACCCTTATGGGTAAACTGAGTGGGACCGGCACCAAGGGCATGTTCTACATTGTAGTCCTTTGAAAACAGATACAGAAATGGTTTTGCCATCCGTATCCTGATAATCTGAGATAAGTTCATTGCTTTTGTTGTTAATTGTTAATAATTAGTTAATTAACTTGGACAGATGGATCACTGATTGCTCAAGCGCCACCTTTGCGCGGTTTACATCACCCAAGGTAGCAAGCACCTTTGAGGCAGCCCGCCAGGCAAGGGTATCAGCAAACTCTTCAGCAAGATCTTCTGGTAATGATTCCTTGACATACAGGGCAGTACCGGGCACCGCATCTTCAAGTGCCTTACCACATTCGAGGTATCTTGCAAGTGCTCCTCCCGAGAATTGTTTCCTTACGAGGGCAACAAAGGGCCTTCCATAGCCCGAGCGCAGATACTCATTCTCCTGCATGTTATATTCTTCGTTCTCCTGGGAGATAGCCTCACGGACCGATCTCTTCCACAGGGGAAACTTGACCTCATGAAGCCGCACGAAGTCTGACGGGACCGGTATATACGCACGGTCATCAGCATATTTCAGTATGCTCTCTGCCGGCGATCCGGATTCAAGGGGGATAGGCATCGGGGTTAACAAATAAAGCGGGCCCTCCATGACGATCTCACGGGCACTCTCATCAAGGAGAGGACCTATGTACTCCTCAAAAGGTGTTCCTACACCTTCGGGAGTATATTCGTCAAGAATGACCTTTACCTTATTTATCAACCCCGTCCTGTCCATGATTACGCGAGATCAACAAAGTTGATTTTCTTCTCAGCTGCGAACTTCTTCACTGCGGGACCGTTCGGCAGTTTGCTTGCAGTCGCTCCGCAGTTCTTAACCAGGTAATCCCTTGCAGCCTGTACGGTTGCTATATCGGGAACATTGGTAAATCCATCGCCGGCATTGCCTCCGGCATCTGCGCCATCACCAACACCCGGTTCGCCTCCTTCGTTCCCTGCTCCAACACCTTCATTATCTGCGGGTGGAGCCGGAGGTTTCGGTGCGGTCTTGGCTTTTGATGTGGCAAGGTCAGGACCGGCAGTTTTCTCTGTACGGATACATTTAAATGATATGCCGTAAGCGGAAGAGTTGTCCAGGGCTTCAATAACATCGGGGTTTTCCGTTGTATATTGGCCCTTTGAGTCAGGTGCATGATTCCCGCTTCTGAACTGGATGAGTGCTTTGGCACCATTTACCATCTCATAGAAGTCAAGGGTCTTAAACCCGACTGCCTGATAAGTTTTTCTTACTCCCATTGTCTGATTGTTTTGGTTATTGTTATCAGCTAAAGAGCCAGGGATGCGCTGGGCACCCCTGGTCTTAGCCTATTGGTTACGCTCTCGGACGTATGATTGCGTGAGTGTCGGGATAACGAACAATAACACCGCAGGTTTCCTCAATGACTACTGCATTGGCGTTACGCTGACCGGATGAGATCAGGTCAAGTTCCTTAGTCTTGAGAGGTATGAAGGTATGCTTCTCAATGAAGGAGAGGTCAAGGACTAACCCGTTGTCTTCCCATCCTGCCTGATCAAGCAGCGGATGATGGAAAAACCTCAGAAGGCCGAAGTTTGTCTCAATCTCCTTGAAGGTAAGACCATACTTCACCATTGTCTGTTTGCCCTGAATCTGCTTGAGAACGGTGCCTACCTTCATCAGGTTAGCCATAAGTCCACTTCCTCCGAAGAGATACCTTACCTCTGAACCGCTGTTGCCCTGGAAGATGGTTTTAGAGGCATCAACAAACCATGCGTCATCAATAACCCTGTCTGTACCACCAAGGCCATACTCAACGGCTTTAGTAATGAAGTTGGCTATACCTCCGGTGGAATACCTCTTCTTGCTGTTTACAAGGTCGGTAAACTCTGACCTGATCCCGAAGAGGAAAGACTGCTCCATGGTAGCTTTCATGTCGAAAACGTTCTGCGCCTCATAATCGGTGAAGGTCCAGTCAACCTCCTTCTGATGCAAGCGCTGATATATGGACTCTTCAACCTGTGCCATAAAACGCTGCACATAGTTGTAGCTCTTCTCAGGCAGGATAGCATAAGGAGAGGTCTGTGCATCAAGTTCATGTTTACATGACCCAAGTCTTACCATCCTTGTGTTGGCAGCAATGGAAGGAACCGCTTTGATTGCAGAGCCCTCAACGGTATCATCAACACCATTGAGCGGCTGAAGCTTAACAGTATTGCCAGATGTGTCCTTGGAAATAACAAAGCACACAAGATCCTTTCCGTCACCACCGGTAATGCCCTTGAACATCACGGTGTCATCAGCTGCCCACATACCGACGTTCTTAACCCTCAGGTCCTTGGTTGTCACACCAGAGCCAGCGGAATGAGTGTGAGCCGTATGAACCTCGTCATAAAGTGGACGGGCATCAACGGCATAAAACTCAGTCTTCCATGACTTGATGGGGGTTGCCTGACGGATCTGCCTCATGATAGTATCAAGAGGTGTGGCCGCGGGCCGCATCTGAGTGACCAGCTTGGATACATAATCCTGGTCCAGGTCGGGAACTCCGGCCTTAACCTTTTCAGTGCTGACAGTACCGGTACCATCGGTGCCACCTGTTACAGCAACACCAGTAGCCATCGTTACGCCAGCCGCACCCATCATAAGAGAGGTACATGCTATTGCCACAAGTACGAATACCAGCGACAATACTTTAGTTCCGATATTAAAAATGTTAGTGTTTCTCATTGTGTTTTAAAATATTAGTTAGCGTTCTGTGTCCAAAAATCCGCGATCCCTCATTCGGTCGCGTAATCCTCCGAAGTACCCTCCCTTCTTTCCTTCATCAGGGGAGTCGGGGGACTTGCCGAGTTTGGGGATTCCATCACCGGTCTGATCCGGTTCTTCTTCCCTCTGTGCCACTATCTTCTCATTGCGGCCTGCAATCCTACCCTCCTCCCGGGCATCCTTTATATCCTGCTCATAGGTCATCGCCCGGCGCATAAACCTGAGCGAGTCCTTGGTAATCTTCCCGTTGTTGAAATCCTCAAGCATCTTCTCAATGCTTACGAGGAATTCATCGGTGGCTTTCTCGTCAAGGTTATGTTCCTTGGCAAAAGCCTCAAGTTCCTTTCCGGCGGCTTCGAGGTTGGCAGCGTAGTTTTTTTCAAACTCCCTGCGCTTTTTCATCTTCTCCTCCCTCTCGGTTTTGTTCTTGGCCCAGCCCTCATAGTCCGGATCACCTTCTGTCGGAGTGAAGTCCTCGGCTGAAAAATGCCGTGCGGCTGCCTCACGGAAGGACGCACCGCTCATCATATCGCGGACCATCTCTCCTACTGCCGGTTCTGACTCAAAGAGCGCGAGGAGCTTCTGGTTGGCTTTCTTTCCTTTCTCCCTGTAATCTTCCAGAGATGTAAGGTATTCATCCATTGCCGTGTCATAGTCCTCATCCTTCTCGAAGGTGCGATCCGGAAATGCCTTCGTAAGCCTTTCGTGATACTTGTGAGGCGGTTTGCCCTCCTTGGCTTCCTCCTTCTTCCCGGGTTCCTCTCCCTCTTTTTTGGGAGGCTGTTCTTTCTTCTTCGCCTTCTCTGCTTCTGCACTTGCCTCTCCCTGAGTATCTTGTGCTTTTGCTTCGGTGCCGGCGGCTTCGGCTGCTGCTCCCTGGGCCTGGGCTCCCCCTGAAGAGGATTCTCCCCCTGTGGCTCCGGTGCTGCCTGTGCTTGTGCTGCTACCTGATGATTCTGACATAACGTTACTGCGTTTTGGTTGTAGTTATTCACCGTCAAACCTAATCAATGTGTTGAAAAGTGTCCGGACAATAAGCCCTGTATAGCGGACAAAAAAACCTATATTTACGGCATCAACGCAGTATAATGAGTCAAACCGGAGAAAACACATTACTAAGGCGACAGAAGATTTATGATGAATATACGAGGGTGCTTGCCACATATGGCCCCGAGATTGCTCCAAAGCTCTCCCGGAAAGTGATATGCACCGAAGTTGCTGATAACCTGAATTATTCAATAGAATATGTTCGTAAGGTGACAGCATCATTCCTGAAGAAGAAGAAATGAACGCCTCTGATGTCAATAGCATAATCAGGGAAAACAAGGCCCGGAGAAAGGCCCTCTTTGCCCCTTATGATCCCGTAACAGGGGTCGGCTCACCTATCGAGAGGGAGCGCATAGAGTTCTCCGTTGGCGGCAATGAGTTTGTATGGGGTATCCCCGTAACCATGTACAATGAGAATGCTGCTCTGATAGATGCTATTGCCCGCGATCACAAACTTGAATCAGTCCTTCAATCTCACGGTATCCCCGCCGATAATACAGGGATAGAACTATTCCTTCGTGACTTGATCAACCAGCGGTTCCGGTATGACTTTGAGTTCTGGGCCGTTACCGCTGCCAGGATACAGGACAAAAGGACGAAACAGATAGTTCCCTTTTCTCTGAATCAGCCACAGCGAAAGGTGTTGGCCGTTCCCGAAAGGATGAGAGTTGCCGGAGTTCCTATCCGCATCATCATTGACAAGGCCCGTCAGTGGGGAGGGTCAACGCTGGTGCAGATATATATGGCATGGATACAGCTCATTCACCGGACCAGGTGGCATTCATGTATCGTTACCGATGTGGAAGAGCAGGCCCGTAACATCAGGGCGATGTACTCCCGTCTCATCACCAACTATCCGAAGGACCTCGGAGGTTTTGAGCTGTCCCCCCTGGAAGGATCAAACAAGAACCGGAGGATAGATGAGCGCGACTGCTCAATCATCATTGGCTCATCGCAGAAGCCCGATAGTCTGAGAACCTTTGACCTTGCCATGAGTCACCTTTCGGAGGTGAGCTTCTGGCGGACAACAGAACTTCGCAGTGCAGAGGACCTTGCTCAGAGTGTCCGTGCCGGGGTAGCACAGGTGCCATTCTCCCTCATTGCCCTCGAATCCACCGCTAAAGGTGTAGGCAACTTCTTCCACAGGGAGTGGCTGTCTGCCATGGATGGTAAGAGCGCATATGCTCCTGTGTTTGTGGCATGGTTCGAGATCGAGCTGTATCAGAAAGATATCCCAGAGGCTGACCTGTCTGCATTTGTCAAGTGGATGGACGCAGAACCCTATGCCTCATATCTCTGGTCCCTCGGTGCTACCCTTGAAGGCATTAAGTGGTATTTCGACTTCAAGAATGGTGAGAACTACGATGAGTGGCGCATGAAGAGTGAATTTCCGAGCACCTGGGAAGAGAGCTTTCAGGCCACCGGAGCAAGGGTATTCTCCCCGGCATACGTCAACCAGGCCCGTAAGCACAAGATGGATCCGGAGTTTGTGGGAGATATCCGCGGCAAGACCATCCGTGACAAGACTGCCCTCGAAGATATAGAGCTTATCCAGGCTGACCGCGGCAACCTGTTTATATGGATGTACCCTGATAAGGAGGAACAGGTATCCAACCGGTATGTGGTGTCAATGGATATCGGAGGCCGGAGCCCGGAGGCTGACTATACTGTTATGAGGGTATTTGACCGGTACGGGATCATGGACGGAGGGGTGCCTGAAACGGTTGCAACATTTAAAGGCCATATTGACCAGGACCTTGGTGCCTGGAAAGCTGTGCAGCTGGCCAAGTTCTACAACAACGCCCTGTTCATCCCTGAATCCAACTCCTATGACAAGACCAGTATGGAGGCAGAGGGTGATCACTTCCTCACTATCCTTGATGAGATAGTGAAATACTATCCCAACATCTACGCGCGTACTGACCCCGAGAAGATCCGGCAGGGGATCCCCGTCAAGTACGGATTCCATACCAACCCGGTCAGCAAGCCGATGATAATAGACTTCCTGAACGCTGCCCTGCGCGATGAGCTATTCTATGAACGCGATGACCGGGTGTTCTCCGAGCTGGACACTTATGAGATCAAGCCTAATGGCCGGTATGGTGCAGTTGATGGCTGTCATGATGATATGGTGATGGCTACTGCAATAGGTCTGTGGGCCTGCCTGAAACACCTGCCTCCCCCGAGGATCATCCTGCCGACCGTCAAGCGCAGACCGGGAAGAATAACAGAAGCAACGATATAGCTGTGGAATTTGCGAAGGACCATATAAAGCTATTCAACAGTGATTGCATCACAGCCATGAAGCAATTGCCTGATAATTCTATTGATAGCATTGTCACGGACCCGCCCTACGGACTTAGCTTCATGGGTAAGCATTGGGATTATGATGTGCCTGGCATAGATGTTTGGAAGGAAGCATATCGGGTGTTAAAGCCGGGAGGTCACTTGCTTTCATTCGGTGGCACTCGAACTTATCACAGAATGGCTTGTGCTATTGAAGATGCAGGATTCCAAGTGCGAGATATGATTCAGTGGATTTATGGGTGTTTGTCAGAAGATACAGAAATACTAACTATAAATGGGTGGGAGCATTACCATAAAGCAATTGAATTACATCCCGTATTGTGTTATAATATAGATAAAGATACATTCGAGTTTTGTAAACCTGAAAGGAGCTTTATCTATGAAAACAAACATACCGCTTACCGAATACAATCGGATTATACAGACCAAATCGTCTCCCGAAACCATCGTTGTATTGTTGAACGAGGCGGAAGAAAAGATTGTGATTGATACACAGCAAAAACTATTCTGATGACACTCAAAGAACAGATCAAAGCATACCTGGCAAAGAAATACAGCGAGACCCGCTGGCCGAATGTGTACCTGGCAGAGATAGTGCATGAGTTTGGTCCTGAGACAACCAATGCACTCAATGAGCTGTGGGCTGAAGGGACGGTCCGTTCCGGCAATGGTATCAACGGCAAGCTGGTGATATACACTGAGGACCCCGAAGAGATAGAGATTAACAAGAAGCAATTCGCAAACAGATAGATATGAACTACCTACAAGATTTTATCACAAGAGTAAAGGCCGATTGGAAGGAATGGACCACCTATCAGAAGATTACATGGGTTGAACGCTTCAAGCAGCGCAGAGCCAGGCGCGATGTTATCCGTGACCAGCGGATGATTGATGCGGCATTGGAGAGAGCCCGGATAAAGAATGCGAAAGACGGACGGACCTATTATATCCTTCGTGACAAGTGGGGAGGCATAAACGAGATGGATTCCACGATAATCGGGAAGCTCACCAGGGCGAAGATACTGCCGAGGATGAACTACCTGCAGAGGGTGAATGCCTCTATTGCGATAGTGACAAGTAACAAGAATACTCAGCGCGACTTTGACCGCATACAGGAGAGCAAGAAAAAGGCAAACAAAAATAAGGAGGCCAAACAGTAAACTACCCACCCACGCTAAAGCGATGGGATGGGCTTTAAACCTAAGAACGAATGCACTTGACAGTACAACATACTCGGCTTTTCAGGACTGTTTACAGAAGTCCCCAACAATGCTATATTCTTAGCTGCATTTTCGTCGGCATCGAATACAGAATTGCAGTTGCTACAAGTAAATTTTTTGCCTTGTCTATTGCCTATGTGAAAGCAATTGGAGCAAGTCTTGCTTGTATAAGCAGGTGGCACAACTACCAATTTAACACCATTAAGCAAAGATTTGTAAGTAAGGAAACTTCTAAGCTGGTTGAAGTTCCATTTACTTACCCTTGTTCTGAATTTCTTACCTTTCTTGTTGGCAGAAAATCTAATACCCTTCAAATCCTCAATGGCAATCCCTTTACCTTCGGATTTAGCAAGTTGAACAATTTGTTTACTAATAGTATGATTAATAATTGTACTCGTAGTTCGTTCTTTGCCAGACAATCGTTTCAGGACTTTTTTAGAGCCTTTCGTACCTTTGCTTTGAAGCGAACTCCTTACTTTTTGTCTTTTTTCTCTATAGTCGTTAAATTTTTTAGAACCAAAGTTTTTACCGTTACTAAGGTATGCGATTTCGAGCAGCCCCATATCCACTCCGATAAACTCCTCCACATCCTCAACATCCTCTTCGGGAACATCAACGGTTTGGAAAAGGTAGAACTTACCTTTCTTGTAAACCAAGTTAGCTTCACCTTTGATATAAGGAATGTAATTAGGGTTGTGGCAAACAAAATTAATTTTTTGCCTGCCACCGATACACCACAGAGAAACAATGTTATTCGGCTTGTAGGTCATTATCCTACTGTCATAAGCAATACTACCAAGTGGTTTAAATTGCCTTTTAACTTTCTTATCCAGCTTATAAGCATCTGCAACTTTCGCTATTTGCCTAATAAGCATTTGAGAAGAAAGGCTAAACGTAGCCTTGTAGATATGATATACTTTGTGATGGAGCCTGAAATTATTGAAAATCTTCTCTTGCCACGCCACATCAGAAATGGCATTGCAAACAGCATTAGCTTCCTTCATCGTGTCGAGAAGCAAGTTAGCCTGTTCATCGGTAGGCAAAAGTTTTATTTTCAATGTCAACTTCATGTTGCAAATATACTAAATTTTTCTCATATTTGAAAATAATTTACTAATCGTGTTAAACAATTTAATTATGGAGCGGCAATTCCTTCCATCGGCAGCAAAGCTGACCAATGGGTTTCCTTGCCGAAAAGCTTATGAAAAATGAAATTAAGGTAAGTGACGCTATTCTGCAGAGGTGCGCATCAAAGGCACTTCTTGAAAGAGACAATGCAGGGCTAATGAATATCACAGTCGCCAAGTATCTGGATATTCAGCCAGGAGAGGTTAGTTGCATCCAGAGAGATGACAAATACATGTATGTCTGCCATACATCTAGGAGAAAGATTCATGATTGGTACAACTCTGGAATGACCCTCGCAGAATGGTACAACAAGCGCATCAAGGAGAAGGTGCAGGACCAGGACAGGGAGAGTAACCAATGGACTTTGCAGTGATCCGGAACAACCGTCAGCGTGAGAGGCTGATCGAGGCGATAAAGGAAAGGCGGCTCCCGTTCCGGATCGCACTGCAAGACCTGTACCCTATCCGCTCCATTGACTTTAACGCATATTATTGGGGAGTCGTACTAAAAATGATTAGTGACTTCACCGGCCATACCCAGGAGGAAGTACATGACGAATGCAAGCGGAGGTACAACTTCCGGCATGACTTCAAGTACAGCAAGAAAACCGGCAAGTGGAAGCTGGTATCGAAGGTGGACTCATCCACAGCCATGTTCTCCAAGGAGTTCATGGAGTATGTCATGAGGGTACGGGCCGATGCAGAGATAGAACTGCATGTTACCATTCCTATGCCGAATGAGGAATTCAAATCGGAGTTAGCATTTGAGACTGAACTATGACCATGCTATTAGGAACCGGATCATATGAGAGAATATCGCGGCTGATTGAGCGGTATTGGAGGAAGAATATCAAGAAGGCAAAGAAGAAGCCCGTCATTGACCCAAAATTCAAGTCAACAATCATCATGGCTGATGACGGGACTCCGATGCTCTTCAACTTTATCATTATGCCGTATCCAAAGGAGGATAAGAAATGATCTACCACATCATTCCCCTTGGCGAAGTAAAGCTACATGATGACAGTAAGGACTGCCCGTGTGAACCGTTTGTTGACCATTTTGAGGGCAACACATTCATAAAGCATTGGTCCCTGCTGACACCAGAAGAGGAAGCAACCGAACTGAGGGGAGCGAGGGCGGTAGATGTAACAAATTCACAGAATTGACATGAAAGTATCTGTAATCATACCAACACACAACAGCGAGAGAACCCTTGAGAGGGCATTGCAGTCGGTACGCAACCAGACGGCAGACTGTGACATCGAGATACTGCTATGTGACGATCATTCCAGGGACTTAACGTGGTTGCTTGAGGTGGCAGACAAATATGGATGCCGGCTATTGAGAGTAAGAAACGGAAGAGGAGGACCAAACTACGGGCGCAATCTCGGCATACAGCATGCCACTGGAAGCCTGATCGCATTCCTTGACCATGATGACCAATGGTTGCCGTGGAAACTTAAAGAACAAATCAAACAGATAGAAAATGGAGCAGAGTTTGTCTATTCACCAAGTATTACTGTCAAGGAATAAGTCAAAGAACTGGCCGTACATGAGTAGTATCCTTATGAGAAATGAGGGTGTGCCTCTATTTGAGGAGATGTTTGGTCAGCTTGACCATGATTGGCTTCTTAAAGTGACAGAGAGCCGTCAATGCCATGAGATAGCCCCATGCGTGTATCGCTATGTTGACGGACAAAATCTATCCCTTGATCCCGACTATCGCCGTAGGGACTTTTATCTCGGACTACTTCAGGCAGATGGTGACATCCGGACGATGAAAAGGTGGTTTGCTTCCTATGCCAGGTATCATTATGTCATGGGAGACATTACAATGGCAAGGTTCTTTTTCGCACGGGGGACACTCAACTGGAAAGCAGTGCTGTATTTCATTTCGACATACTGCACCCCTCTGCGCAAGGCGATAATCAAGAAATTTAATGTATTCGGATAAAGACAAGACCTTATAAACTGACCGTGATATGAACAACATTGACAAACATTTCGAGCCCCAGAGGATCTTCGCATACTGTGGGATAGCAATAGTAGTAATAATCATTATAGCAGCACTGACGCAATGACTGAGAATGAACGCCCCTTCACCGGCTTTGTCGTATCGGGAGAGCCAGTGACAACACAGAAGGCCCGGGAGGCCGGGATAATCAAAAAGAGCAAGGTGACTGACAAACCTGAACAACCAATTAAAACCGAAAACGATGAGCAAACCGAAGTTTGAAATTGACGATGCCGTAAAGATCGGCTATGGATCAAAAGTCTATTATGTTCAACAGATAGAACAGGATAGTAATGGCTTCTGGGCTTATGCCCTTAAAAGCGCTGACGGATCTACGCCCCGAACCGTTGAATCAATGCTGTCCAAGGCATCCCTCCTGGATGACAAAGCCATAAAGGCAAAAACTGTGTGTTTCGGTCAGGCCCTTGAAGCCCTGAAGATGGGAGGCAAAGTGTTCCGGGAGAAATGGACGGGGAAAATATTGTGGGCATGGCTGGAGAGAGGTATCGAAAACCGATTCATGGCAAAGTTTGCAGGTCTCACTAAAGCTCCTTACACCATGTCCGAAGAGGACCTGCTTGCCTGTGATTGGGTCATCATGACGGAGGAGGAGAAGAGTCCGTATCCTGACCGCATCCCGGTGCCGGAGAATATCAAGTTCTACAGATCACATCGCTGGTTAGGGATCGCGTCTCCGAATGGGAAGCTCTGGCTCACCGTTATGGAGGAGTTGCCTTGTGCCTGCTATATTCGCACGGAAATCGAAAAACGTATCCCCAACGACAAACTTTACCTCATCCCCTGCAAGCGGTCCGACCTGAAGCCGGGGGATATAGCATACCGACTTTATCCCGGTGATGATTTTAAGCCAGAGATCATAAAAAGATATTGTGTAATTCTTAATGACCTGGAATATGCTTATTGGGCGGAGGAAATGGATATGCAGGTTAATTCCTTCGACAAACTTGATTGGTACAAAGTAATCTTCGAATGACCCTCTTCGCCCTCATAGTGATACTTGCCTACCTGGTTGCCATCGGTGACGGTGCGATCAGGTTAGGCAGGTTCCTGAAGGGTGTGGAGAGAGATGCACGGAAATGCTTTAAAAACAAGCGAGATGACCACCGAGGCCCAGCTGAATAAGATTAAACACTGGTACCTTCAATATTACCCATTGTGCGGGCTATGCGGCCATGCCGTGAGGGATGAGGCAGACCTGGCTCACATTGTCAGGCGCAGCTACAGCGATAAGTTGCAGACGGTCAGGTTAAACTGTATGTTGGCCCATCGTGAATGTCATGAGGATTACGATAATAATCCTGCGCTTGCACAATTCCTGCCACGTATGCCGGAGGTCCTTTACATCGCCTGGCGGCTGGATCCCGAATACTTCTATCAGATCGCTGACAAGTTTCCCCTGCTCAGTCCGTTCTTCGAGCGGTTCCCGGAGGTGGAGATAGGCGAGATTGAACATCATGGAGAATTATTAACTTTACAATATCTGGTGCAATAACATGGGAATGAATAAAACACTTCAGTGCAAGCACATCCCGACCAAGCCGATACTTGAGTTCTTGTTTCAACGGAGGAAGGATGGTAAAATAGGGTGCTGTTGGATGGATGGATATGAAAACTCCATAGGTCAGGCCATGCCTCCGGATATCCCTGGTAAACTAAAGAGATCCAAGATGCAAGGGCTGATTGAGAGGGATTTGGTGAGTGGCTGCGGCTATTGCCGGAGCACTCACCTTTGGAGGCATGTAAAAACCCCCTCCCGTATTCTGAGAGGGGGCAACCCTTGAAAATTAACCTAAAACAACCCCGCCGGGTATATCATTATGCAGCCGGTCTTTTGCTGCCTTTCATTCCTACTGCCTGTTGTAGCATTGCCATAGCTCTCGGGTCTGCTCCTCCGACCTGTGCAGCCATCTCAGGAGGTACCTGCCCGGGTACTCCTCCCGCTCCGAGGGATTCCATACGGGTGCGGACCGTGGCAAGCAACTTATCAGCAAACGGCATGCTTGTGTGTTCGAGATACATTTCGAGGTCAATGAGATTACCTTGTAACAGCTGGAAGAGCATATCATCAACCATCTGGCGGTACACCGGAGTATCCATACCCTGTGCAATAGTCATATCCCAATCAAGGTCCTGAACGAGATTCGGATCGTAGATCTTCTCTTCCTGTGTTGCTGCCCGTCCGTTGATAGCCAGGTACCTCTTATCCTTATAGAACTGAGTGATTACCTTCAGGGCCTTGCGGTTCCTGCGTAGTATCATGCTCTGGAAACTCTGCAGCTGGTCATACACGTTCAGGGTAGCGTTCTGTGCTTCCTGTGCGTAGAGAGCTGCCGGCGTTCCTGACGGGGCTCTCTGTCCCTGTATGGATTCATTGATACCGGAGTTCTTCTCCAATAGGCTCATCTGCAGGTTAAGCATCTCCATGATGCCTACATTGGTAGAGTTGGCGCTGATCTGCTTGGGTATCTGCCCGTCTGCTCTCGGTTTGTAAACTATTACCCCGTTAAACCTTCGGTATTCATCTGCAAACTCCTCCGGGGTCATCCCCTCCGGGATACAATCTTCAGGCACCAGAAGCACCCCCTTGGCTGAAGCTCCAATGATGAAGTCAAGCATGATGACCATGCGGTTAATGTACCTCTGCTGATCAATCATGTCCTCAACAAAGCCCCATACCTCACCATCGAGAAGCGGAAATAGCACAAGTGCATACGGGTGCTCTTCGTGTTTGTAGGGGGATTCTCTTTCGTACAGGCAGTGGCCCGAAGGAGTGAGGTACTTGACATACCAGAAATGTTCGAGCTTGGCTTCGGCCTCCAATAGCGGCACCTCAAGCTTATTAATCCCATTCTGCAATCCCATTTCAAGCCTCATATCATTCTCCGCTGCGATCTCCTTCATAGAAGCCTTGGTAATGGTGTACGATCCGTCTGTTGGGTCATGTACATAGGTCCTCCATTCGCTCTTGAGCTGCCATACCTCGAATATCCTTGCCTTATTGGTATCCCTGGGGATGTAGAAGTCAAGGTGATCAGTCCTTCGGGAATCGAATCCGTAGTCCGAGAAGAATTCCTTCGCCGTCATATTGGCATACAGCTCCCGGATCCTCTGTTCCTGCGCAGTGTTCTTGGCGAAGGCACTCACCAGATTGTCAACGGTGGTATCAATGATCTCCCCTATCAGTCTGAGGTCCTTCAGCCGGATATCTGACACATCTGTATTGAGGAACAACCGGTTTATATTGGTATTCTCCACGGTCAGGTCCTCAAGGTTGCGCTCCTTCCAGAAGTCATAGCCAATCTTCTGACAGGCTACCCCTGACATAAGAAACACTTCCAGCTCCCTTGCATCAAGCTCTTTCACCTCATTAAGTTCGAGGGCACATTGCAGGGTGTTGGTAAGCATCTCTCCCAGGGAGGCTTCCTCACGGCCACGGGCGATAACAACAGCCTTGGTGGGGTTACTGCGGAACTGCCCGATAAGGTTTGCAACCAGGTTGCGGATGCGGTTCTGCTTCAGCGGCACCTTACCCTGGTTCATGAGGTGCGTCTCCTCAGTTATCCACCGGCCTGTAGTCGGGTCTTGCATCTCATCTGACCATTGGTTCCCGCGGTAATAGTTACGGTTGCGTCTGGCGCGGGTGCGAAGGTCACGCATGCTCTCCCACCACCGGCGGCACTCTTCGAGGAGTTCGATGTTCTCCTTGGTGTCGCTATCGAGGGAGGCAACGGGCAGAGGTACAATCTTCTGCTTTCGCATGCCTATCTTGCTGTTGGGCCGCTTCTTCAGTTCTTCGGCTGTTATATTCTTTCTCATGGTTTAGTATTTTCTCTTATATCTTGCTTCAAGCTCCTTGACCTCTCCAACACACATATCCATCAGTTCAATGACCAGGCTGGATGTCTCTGTGTCATCCTTGGTGACTCCCTTAGTCAGGTCGCTTATCTGATCCTCATAGCTGTCGAAGATCATCTTGCGCTCTATCCGGTATTCATCCTCGGCCATGCGCTCATACTGTGAGGTGTTTCCGGTTTCCCTCCCCTGCTTTTCGTACTCCTTCATCAGGGTAATATCGCGGTCATTGGCCTCTTTCAAATCATAGTATTCGGATATGATATTCCATTTTGCCGGAGGTGTTTGGCGTAAAAATTTATTTACGAAGGGCACATTTTTGAAGTCAACCTCCTCATCCGGGTCAAGCGTCTGGCTGACCGTGGTGATCAGATCGGAAACCACACCACCAGTTCCCCCCGTGTAACCTTTAAACAGGTATTCAATGGTTGACGGGTTAACATCGAGGATCACCTTCCGGGTGCGGCCTTGCTTATCAGTGTAATACTTGTACCTGCTGTCACCACCGCTCCAGCGGAACAGCATATCGGTAAAGAACTTGGCTGCCGGGTTCACATTATCTTTCCCCAGGCCGGCATTGGCAAGGTACTTCTTTTGCTCCTTGGTGAACGGCTCCTTGCGGATGGTGTAGCCCATGTAGTTGCGGTTCTCTGCTATCTCAACCAGTGGTTTAGTTATAGTAGGAGCAATCGGGGCAAATGAAAACTCTCCTGACTTCCAGAATCCACCTATATCAATCGGCAGTAACCCTCCCATGAAGTTACCGATGGCATCCTTCACGGCCTCTCCGGCCTTCATCCTTCCTGTGGCCACATCAAAACCTATTGAGCCCATTGACTTGAATCCTCTCCAGAACTGCGGCAGAGGGATACTCAGGTACTTGTTTCCTTTCTTGCGAAGGTCTCCTATCTGCGGCAGGGGTATCACAAGGTAGTTCTGCCTCATGTAGGAGTTGAGGTTATAGTATGAGCTGTCCGGATCGTCATCGTCATCGGTCAGGGCGTTCATCATTGCTTCAAGGAATCCCAACATCACGAATGATGATGCTATTGCCGAGAACCTTCCTGTATGATCCTTTGCCAGCTTAAAGTTCTTCTGCATTGACTGAAGGGCCACGTTCCAGAAGGCGAACCATGAGTCCCATGCCTTGCTCCCCTTTCCCTTGCGGTTGAAGTTCACAGAGGCTTCCTTGGCATCTATGGCAGCATCTTCCTTGGTGTTACCAATGGCAAGTGACGACAGGTACACGGAGAACCGGGTTGCATCCTCGAAGATTTTGTTCCAGCGCTCAACAGCACCGAGTAGTGCATGACCGGCATCACCTATGCCTCCTGCGATGGTTCCCTTGCGGACCATACGGGCCACCTCCTTGTTGATGTCCTTCTCTATCTCCTCCGGGCTCTTCATGTGAGTGTAACCGGTAGCACCTCCGAGGTTATAGAAGTCCTCAAGCTGCTGGTCCATCGGGTTTTTGAGGTCCTGCTTGCCTTGTATCCTTCGTATGATAGCCGGGAAGGCAGCGCGGTAATTCTTAATGACCTTGCCTCCGGACTTGGATTTGATCTGCTGTGTGATGCTTGCCTCCTGGAAGTCACGCATGAAGTTGGTGAACGGGAACACAATATTCCATGAGGTGTAAAGAGCCTTCAGCATGTTATTCATGTGTCCCATCAGGGCCATGACCTTATTGAGGTCCCGGGCATCGTATATGTTACCGAAGATGGTCCGGTACATATAGTTCTGTTTGTTCATCGCCTGGGCGGTAGAGAGGTGCTTGCCATTGAACACCATCACCATATCACCGCCGGGCTTGCGAACATAAACCTCATGCTCCCGGGCCTGATGGGGTTTGCGCAGTCTCTCGTGCTCGGAGTATATCTTTGTCCTGGCATCGCCATTATCAAACATCTCCTGCGAAGGTCTTATGGTAGTAGGCTCCCATTCAACAGTGCCGTCCGGAAGAGTGATCTTCACGTAGTACAGCTTCTTGATGGTAGCCATTTCGTGCATCTCGTTATTGCTGAGATTCTTTATTATCAGGTTGACCATCGAGGTTTTGACCTCATTATCTACCTGTTCAGCAATAGCCTGGAACTGCACATTGAGAAGATATGCCAGCGGGTTATCGGCAAGTGACTTACGGCCCTTGGCATACTGCAATGACCGGGAGAATCCGTCACCCTTAGTATAGACAAGCTCCTTGGCTGCTCCCTCTCTCCATCCTCTCAGGGGAACGAAGTAACGGAACTGCGAGAGGTATTCCTGCTTCTGGTCGGGAGAAATCTGATTGCCCCTCTCCCAGGTATCAAGTATCTCGGAGGTGGCTGCACTAACCTTCTTCCACAGGTTGTCAATGAACTTCGGATCAACCTGTCCCTCAAACTCACTGACAATATCCCTTGCCAGCTCATCCGGGTTGGTGTACTTACCCTCGGTATCGAATCCCATCACGCCTGAGTAATCCTTATCCTTCAGCTCCTCCATTTTGGCGTTGACCTCATCCTGGGGCACGTTCTCCTTATGTCCCTCTACCCACTCTTTCAGCTCACGGCTGCGGAATGCCTGGTTGCGTTCTATGGCATGCTTGGCAATGATGTACGGAAGTATGTCCTCTCCCCTCATGCCGGCACGTTTGATATCTGCTACGGCCTGCAGGATAGGTTTCATCTTACCCTCGAAGTAGTCATTGTACAACTTCTCCTGCCGTCCGAATGACAGGCTCATGTCGCGGTAGGGCTTGCTGGTGTTATCCTGCTTACCTCCGCGCCTGAGAAGCTCTTCCTCGAACCTACGGATAGGCAGAGAGAGATCCTGGATGTACTCACGGATACCTTCAAGGGTTTCCTTCCCGGTGCGGACGGCGGCCTTCTCCATGTATGCCTCGGCAGCCTTCCCGAGAGTAGTGTTGCGCTTGGATACGGCAGCCTTGCGGGAGCGGAAGTATGTACCCTGTGCCTGCACATATTCACCGGCAAAATCAAAGTTATCCGCTTTGGGCCTGCTGCGGTAGAATCCTCTCTCCTCTTCGGGTGTGTCCTCAAGGTTCTTGCGGCTGGCCCGGAGAAGAGAATACACATCATTTTCTGTATAACTCAGGTTGAAATACTTACGCAGCCACTCACGTATCTTGGCTACAATGCGCTTGAATAGGGACGGGTTCACATTGTCCTCCGCCATCATGGCAAGGTATTCCTTTGCAATAAGCTCGCGGTCCTCGGTCCAATCGTACTGATACCTTATGAGGGTGAGGTCATCATCCGGGATGCTGTCATAGATCTCTTCAACCAGGTCAGCATATCCTTTGTCACCAAGTAATATCGGCAGTCCTTTGTGCGCAACAGCCTCATGGAGTACGGTCTTTACCCCTTCTTTGGCAGCTCTCTGCGGACCCAGCTTCATCAAGTCATCGAGGAGGATAAACATGGTGCCGGTCTTTGGATCCCATGCTCCATACAATGTTTCGTTCTCCCAAACCCCTTGTTTCTTAGCCTCCTCCTGTACGTTGGCTGGTAGCTCTCCTCTGTTACCTATAACCTTCACCGGAGTTCTGAGCTGCTTACTCAGGTCCTCTACCTGCTTCTTTACTTCATATCTCTGGTCATCCTCTTCGTCTAGGCCGAGGATCCGGTTAAGGGCGTCCAATCCGGTAGGCTGCGGGGTCTTGGGAACTATCGCTCTGTTTTCTTGAATATCATATTCCTTGCGTATTATTTCCTGCTGGCCCCTTTCGACATCTTCTGTCTCGATAAGCATACGCTCTCTTCTCTCATCAGGGGTAAGCTCGAGTCTTCGCTGAACATTTCTCGCCTCCACTTCCCCTGCCGCTGCTTCATAGAGAATAGTTGGGCTGCCTGCTCGTTTAGCGCCCACTGCTGTAGCTCCTTCCGCAAAACCCTCAACTCTTTGGATATGGTGCTGAATCTCATGTGATAAGACGGATCTGAAACTATCTCGATCATAAACATATAAATGACGATATTCCAATCCGGGGCGGAATACTCCGCGTGTTCCATCCGATACAAAGCGACCGGGGAAGAGGGATCTACCTTTGTTCGTTGCCGCCAAATTTTCTGTTCCAATGCCGATAGTCTTTTCCGAAGGATTCGCAAAACCTCCTGTTCTTTCGAGTTCTGGGTGACTTCCATAGTTGTAGAATGTTAGTTTGACATCTTTTAATTCGGGATATGAATTAAATAATTCTTCATCCTCGATAATATCTGTTAATGGGACCTCTTCAGTAAATGCCTCATTCTGTGGCTTTAATTTACTGATGAAATCCACTCCTTTCTTTAACTCAATGTCCCTGGTCTCATATCTCCAGAGATTATCTACTCCCCTCTGCCAACCGGTAGCAAGGAATACTTCTTTGGCCGAGCGTCCGGCCTCTTCCATCTTTCGGGCTACACTCAGATTATCAAGCAATCCCTCAATCGCACCTGCCCCTCTTTCGCCAATGACGCGGAATAGGATGTTGTCGTTCTTAGGATCAAATGTGCCCCGGTTGGAGGTGCGGAATGCATTGCTTTCGCCTGATATTTTTGCATACTGTCCCTCGATGTAGTCAATCCATGCAACATCGCTGATATCTACTATCTCTGAGTACACTGTCCCATCCCCGGCGTATGACTTTGCCTGCATCCGGCTTGGTGTGACAAATACACCATTCTTTATCGGATAAGATGAATAGACCGTGATTCTGCCTGTTTGAAGAGCTCGCTGCATATCTGCCGCAGTGAAGTCCGGAGCGGCCTCCTCTCCCGTCTCGATCAATTCATTAAATGCTTCTTGTGCAGTCTTGATATCTGTTATAGACCTGATGCCAGTATGATAATCATCGAGCATTGGATTAGTTGCCTTGATGATATCGAGTTGGTGTTTCTTGATGTTTCCGGTGCGGAACATTGTGGTCCGGCCTCCTTCTTCCTTGGTCTTGACCTCATCAAAAAACTTCTGAAACAGCTCATTCAGGGCCGTCCTTTCCTCTCCGGCAGGATACGGGTTCATCCCATAAACCGCATCATATACCGGGGCCTTGTCATACTGTAGGTAATCAGCCCGGGCCTTCTGATCTTCGAGTTTTGTCTCGATGAAATATTCAAATGCCCTTGCGAACATCTCTACCTTTGTTGACCAATACGGATTTGAGCGGGACCGGTCAAATTTCTTGCTGACTTTGAGGAATTCAGTGGGCACTGAGAGAGTTTCAGACTCACCAGCCAGCGCCTTATCAAGTATCTCTCTTGCGGCATAAGCCTTATCAGCAAAGTAGCCCAGGTTATAGAAGCCATTGCCGTCTCGTTTGAGTCCTGATTTCCCAAACACTTCCTTATATACCGCTTCGAGGGCCATAGTTTCCGGGCTGATGTACGAATACTCCATATGGCCCTTGCTGCCCGGGATAATAGCCCATTTCGGCCTCGTTCCCTTTCCCTCTACGATATTATCAATGATGGCCTGCGCCTTCTTGATTTGCTCCGGAGTGGCCTTAACGATGACCTCCTCGTGCTTCTTTGCCTTGCGGTTGTACTTATATCTCCTTACGCCGTTCTCGAACTTCCGGATAAGGGCCTCGGCCTCATCTTTCAATCTCTTAATCTGGCCGTCATATGCCTTCTGCTTCTCCTCAATCCTCATTACACGGGTGACAGACTTCTCCTGGGTGGCATTCACGATGGCATCAAACAGCTCTGAAAGCTCTTTTCTCATGCCCCTCTTGGATAACAGGTCTGCCTTAGTTCTCATCACAGCACCAGCGGCGACTTCTCCCTTTTCGTTGCGGGTATAGTCCTTCTTGGCTGCCTGTAGTCCAAAGTAGTTATCAAGCGCATGAGCCCATTCATGAGCGAGACTGCCGGCTCCATTCATTCGTGTCATATTGATGACAGCCCTGCCCGGTTCAAAGTGTGCCGCAGCTCCCTTGGTGCCCCTGGCTCCGAACGCTATTGAAAGCTCCCCGCTGAGAGACATCGCCTTCGGAGGGACTTTCAGCATCTCTGCCAGGTCCATGAATGAATCATAGGCTGCATTGAGCATCACCCTTCTTTCTTCGGGTTTCACCCAATTCCCAAACTCTCCCCCTCTAAATCCAAAGGCATCCATGAACTCCTCCGTGGAGACATCTCTTCCCTGCCTCCAATCTTTCCCCGTTCTCTCTACCTTATCAAGTGCAGGGATACTGAAATCCTCTCTTTTGTGATTCAATAAAGATGTAGCACCCTCGGTTGAATACAGATATGTAGTTGCCTCCTCCTCGGTAGGGAATGTGGCGTATTCGACAACCTTGCCGGTAGATGAGGTCTTGGTGATTACATAATTGCCATCCTTCTTGCGGATCCTGAAGCCCTGCTTCCATACCTCATAAATAGGGATGTATGCCTCGGCCTCTGCTTCGGAGTTGAATATTTTCGTCTCTCTGGTATCAATGGTTGTTACAGGATAGCCCATGGTCCTGGTGCCTGACCATGACTTAACCTCTTTACTCCATTTGACCAGGAACGGTTTGGATGTGTCAATGGTCGGATCCCCGAGATTCATCACCCCGGAAGGATCAGCATAGAAATACTTTCTTCTCCATGCAGGGAGAGCATCTGTGTCGCGGACAGTCCGGGTAATCCCCATATCCTTCCTTGCGCCTCCGATCTTCTCCCCAAAGTCCTCATGCTTGGGAAGTGATTCTTTGTCTATCGGTTTGGTGGTCGCTGGCTCTGCCGGAGGCTCCATGTCAATCTCCATCTGGGCCCCGGAAAGTACCAGGGCAATCTTCTCGTCAAGGAGCTGTGCGTTGCGCTTCCACTCATCCTCAGCCTTCTTGATGGCATCATTGAACGGTTTGAGTGCAGCCTGCAGATTATCAGACGATGCTTCAAATATCTCGCCGGCAAACATTGGTTGCATACCGCTCTTTCTCTCTTCCTCTTCTTTGCGATCACCAAACAAGCCGGCGCGTTTCTGCAATGATTTCTCCTTGGCATCACGTTCGTCCTGCAAGCGAAGGATGCGCTGGCCGATGGCCTCATCCAGTGCCCTCGTTTCGTCAATCAGCTTGCGGATCTCCCGGACCTTATTCTCGGGAATAATATTATAGTCAACCTTGTCATTGCGCTTGGCAATATCTTCCCTCGTATTTTCAAGGATTACCCTTAACTGATTGCGCTCCTTAATCTGTGCCTTGGTTGGTGTCTCAAGAGCATTAATCTCTGCGATCCTGCGGTTAGTGTCCAGACCTGTGGACTCCTTGAGGGCAATAGCCTTCAGGTTATCAATCTGCTCCCGGTAGTTGGCTGGTATCGGACTCTCCTTCTCCTTGGGCTTAGCCGCCTCTTTTTTCTTCTGTTTTTCAAGGTAGTCCTTCAGTCCTATGTAGTTCCTCAAGACTTCCTCCGGGACTGGCTTGCCTTCATTCAGAGCTTGTGTAACGGCCTCCTTATGACGGTCCATAGACTTAGCATCTGCCTCCTGGTTCATGTAGGCAGTCTTTCTCTTGCCTCCGTCCCATGCTTCTCCTGCTGAAGCATTACGGGACCAATAATCTTTCTTGCCATCAGGGGATTCTACCCATGCGTTCCAGGTGCCATCGGGATTCTCCTCTGCCCTGAATACTCCGGAGCCATCGGTTGTAGGCATACCGTCATACCGCAGGGGTGAATAGGCAAAGTCCTGTTTGGTCATCTGCCATATCTCCTTGACAGGAGTTTTCCCAGGGGCAGCCTCTTGTGCCGGTTTCTCAATCCAGTACCCCTCTTCAATATTCGTGAAGATGTCTTTCACGCTCGAGCCGAAAGGTTCCTCAACCAGGTTCCCGTCAGTATCGTACATGGAGACATCGGCTCCCCTGTTATTACCCCACCATTTCAAAGTGATCTTACTATAGTCTCCATCCTTGTCAGTAAACTCCTTGTCCTTTATGTCCTCAATATCTGACAGAGGTACAAGGTCCCACTTATTCCACTCTTTGACAGGCATCTGCCGGTCATAGGTAAGTATCTGGAATCCGCCATTAGGATCGTTTTCGCTCCGGATAAAGCCATCCTCCGGGAAGGCCCCTTTGTCAAAGGGACGGGCAATCATCTTGTACTTATACTCCCCTCCCTTGGACTGTTCCAGCACCTCTCCAGCAAACTCCGGCTTTAGCTTCCCATCTGGCTTGTTCAGGTAAATTGCATTGTCATCAAAATAAACCTTCACACCAAAATACTTCTCAATATCTTTGGCTATCTGCTCCGGGAATGTTACCTCAAATGTTCCGAGCCGCCTTAGCTCATCCAAGTATGCCTGAAGTGCCGGTTTCTTAAATTGTTCAGCATTCTCGGGAGTAACAACCGCTATTAATCCGTGGCCCTCTGTTGGGGTATAGAACTTATTGAGCTGCATCCAAACGGACTGAGCCCCCATATGGCTTAACTCCCCACGTTCCGGCTCCTGGTCCTTGGGCCTGCCATTCAGTATCCACTCATTATATGCCTTGGCATATTTCTTCTTCTCTGCATTCTTTATGCCATTGATATACTTCTGGGCGTTTTTATCCCCTTCATACTCGATGGCAGACTCATTATAGAACCGCTGTTTAGCTTGGTTGAAGGTTGGGATCTTGGCAGCATCGAAGTCAGTGCCAAAGTTGTCCTTCCACCTTGGGGTAAGCCACTTATGAAAATCAGATATCTTTTCGGGAGATTTGAGCTTGGGCAGCTCTTTCTTCTCAGGAGCATTGAAAATATCCCCTGCGAACTCGGGGGTTACTTCTGTGGACTCGTCTCGTCCTTCATCAGCCCCTCCCTCTTCAGTCTCCTCTCCAGAAGTTCCACTCTCATCAGTTTCGCCTCCTCGCTCGGCTTGGTCCCCTTGGCCAGTGATCTCATTACCACGACCTTTTTCAACCAGCTCCTTAACTTGTCTCTGTCTGTCTGTATCATTGAGGATGTCTTTTAATTCGTTAAACTGCTTGTCACTTAATCCATACGGGAACACATAAAAATACTCGGGCTCTTTCTCGGCCGTCTCCTTTATGTCTGCGAAGCTCTTGCCTAACTCGTTAAGCTCAAGCTCAAAGATAACCAATAAATCCGGATCGAGCAAGGTTTCATCTGTCAGGTTTTCAACATCATCGGTGAACTCTGTGATCTCCTTTTCTTCGGGTGTCAGGTCCTCCCCTTCAAGTGCCTCGGCTGTTCGTGACTGTATCCTGTCAAGCTCTCGTCTTATGTCACTCTTGCCTCCCATGCCACGGATGACATCAACAAAGGCATTGGCCTGGTCCATGGCTCCGTCACCTAGGCCGGTAAGTAGTTCGGGGTGATATTGGAATATAGATACCTCGTTCAGCAAGTCGAGCTTGATAGCATTGGGCTTGGATGAGTACATCCAGATATTCTTCAGTCTCTCGCTGTTGTTTCTCCCGAAATGGCGGTAATAATTCGCCATTGAGATTCTGCCACCGCCAAGGAAGAATTGGTACACCGCCTCCTCAAATGACTGCGGTTCCCGGGAGAGCCTGGCTTCATCGGCCTTGCTCATCGGCCATCCCTTCTTCTTTTTGACTTTCTTTACAGGGCGAGTGTCCTCGGAGGGTTTCTGTTCCTCCTTCTCCTTCACCGGCACATTCGGATCAACAGGCTTGCGGGTCCTCTTTGCATCACCTAACCACTCCTTGAATCCTTCCAATGACATCTTGGAGATAGCACCGAGGCCCTTCCATCCAGGTTCGTAGTTGGCAAGGTAGTTTTCGCGGGCTGATTCGGCTGAATTAAAGCCAAGCATGACCTTATGCTCATCGAATACCCCTGTCTCGGGATCCACCTGGTCCACGACATAGACAGCATCGGAGTCAAGATTATCACCAATGAATACATCAACCTGGTCGCCGTCCTTGCCTTCAGTCCTGCGGAAGTATCCGTAGGTGTTGTTCATGAGGTTGGACCACTTGGTACCGTCCTTGCTCACTCCGGAGCGAACGGATCCAGCGGGGTTCTCGATGGAGATATCGAAGCCCAGGAGGTTCACATGCCCTTTCTTGTAGTTGCCTGCCTTTTTCTGTTCCTCAGTCGGGCGCAGGTCAACCTGTCCCTCTGCCTTGGCAATAGAGACAAATGGATCGGGCGCATTTCTTGTTTTCTCCTGTTCTGCCTCAAACTCACCCTTGATCTCAGCATGTATCTGCCTTGCCTCTTCGGGTGTTACCTCCGGTACCTGCTCATATATTTGTTCCGGAGTTGATGCTGCCGCATCCTCATACATGCCTCCAAAGTGATCAAGTACAATCTGTTTCTTTTGGGAATAGGTTGGTATGCCCTTGGTTGGCTGCGTCTCCACCTCCCCGGCATTCTGCACTTCCTCCTCGGCTGCAGTCTCGTCCGGGAGAGATGGAGCCTGTACTTCAGGCTGAACGGCTTCTGCCTTCACATCGGGAACTGCAACAGGTGTTTCAACCTTTGGTGTCTCGGCTGCCGGAGCTACCGGTGCTGCCGGTTTCTGCTTCGGCTTGGCAACAATGGAGTAAGTATCCGGAGTAAACAGGTCCCCGGAGTCAGTCACTTCTGTCTCCCAGGTGAGCTTGGGATACCGGTCTTGCAGTTTCTTGAGAACGCCCTCGGCCTCTTTCTGTGTCTCGAAGGATTCACTCATGCGGAAGTTACCATCCTCCTGGGGAATGATGGTGAATTCATTCTTACCGTCTGATACCTTTCGTGACTGAGGGCTGACGGTTGTAGGTTGTGCCGGTTCTCCTGCCGGCTGCTGAGTAGTCTCTGCCTGTGGTTGTGCCTGTTCCGCGGGAGCCTGTGTCTGTGGTGCCTGATCTGCCGGCATACCGAACACCTCTCCGTATTTGTCGGGGGTGATGGTCTGTGAATTTGCCGTCAGGTTGCCCTCCTTGTCAATCTCATTGAGGACAATGCCCTGGTCTGTTACCTGGGTGACATTGAATAGCTGCTCTCCTATGGGGATGGTAGCGCCTTCCTGTACGGGAGCTGTGGCCTTGGCTGCCTCGCCTCTGACCTGCTGCATGGTAGCCTGGTAATTCCGCATCTCATTGGCAACCCACTCTTCATAGGGCACATCCATTGAGTTGATGATCATGTTACCCTTGGTCATCTCCGGCTTACTCTCAGGATTCTCGGCATCAACGATAGTGACCAGCATGTTTGCAGGGTCAGTAGCAAAGTTGGTTGACTTGATGATGACCTTGCGGCCATCCTTCATCTCTCCGTACTTGATGAAGTTCTGCTCCGGGATCTCATTATTGAATCCGTTGTAGGCATACTTCTTCCCCAGGTCACGTATCATAACCTCTGGATCCTGCTCCTCGACAGTAAGCGGACCGGTGATAGGACCGGCCTTGCCTTCCCGGGCTGTCCTGTATTTCTCAGCTGTCTTTTCGACAAGTGAAAACATACTACCCATGCCGGTACCGATCAGCACACTATCCCAGAATCCGTCACCTATCTTACGCTCGGGATCCTCGCCTGAGAATATTGCAGCAAGGTTCTGCCCAAGGGTTGTCAAGCCTTCGGAGATGCCTTCATGTACTGGAGCGAACCATACTCCGAACTTCTTGTATGCTTTGGCAAATAATTGCTGAACAGCATTGGAATTGACGGCATTGACTATGCCAGTCTTACCTGTTTTTTTGTAGATATCAAAGAGCTGTTTGGTCATCTCCCTGGTACCAAACCTTTCAAATAGCCATTCAAACGTTCCGGTTATTACAGCATCGGCTATCTTCATGGCCTCTGTCATATCTTCACGGTCCTTTACATCATCATAAGCCGTTGAACCAACGCCTACGCCAAGGGCTACAGCACCACCTGGTATTACTGCTGCGGCTATGGTCGGGGCAAGTGATTCCGCAATGCCATACGATACGGCTCCCAGGGCTTTCCCGAATTGGCCGCTCTTGAGATATTGAGAAGCAGTCTTATCATACTTGTCTCCCATCTCACTGAACCGGACCTTGTTCTTTTCGAACCATGTATTAAGGTCTCCATCAGCCAGCATCTCCTCGGGCATGGTATCCGTAAATAGCATATTGCCGGTAACAGTGCGCCTTGGGGTCATGGATTTTGCCTCAGTCATCAGGTAGTCGCCCGTCTCCTGATCAATTTCTCCCCTGCGCAGCTTGCGCTTGATCATCGCTTCGGTGAGCATGACTGCCGGAGCATTCGACAGGGATTCGATACCCTGCGGTGTTTCAAGGACCATCTCACCCAGGCCCATTACTGACGATTTGACTTTATTGCCAAGGCCCTGGATGTATTCTTTTGCGCTCAGTCGTGGCTCCCTCTCATATTCCTTCTTTGCTTTTTCGAGAGTATTCCAATCAAGCATGCCATCAAACTCTGCGGTAGGCTTAGTGGTATCCCGCGCTACCGGCTGAGCCTCCGGCACCCTGGGCCTCGATGCCTTACCTGCAAGCAAAGAGTCGGGATCCACAAGCCTATGCCCCCACGGGTCAAGCTCTTCATTGACCGCTCCGGGAGTACCAGCTTTCTCGGCGTTAAATCTTTTTAACAGTTCTTCGGTGGAAAGGACCTTGGGTTTCTTCTCTTCGTCAGTAATCATGGCCGTTACTTGAGGTTCGAATAGACAAACTCTGCAAACTCCTTCGCAGCGGCATCATCATAGCCCTGCCCTTTGAGATAGCTGAAAGCTGCGGATCTCTTCTCCTCCGGGGAGTATCCCTCGGCATTGAGTATCCCGTCAATCTTCGCTGTCTCTTCCGGTGTAAGGTTTATCCCTCCTCCTGCACTTACTCCCTCGTCAAAGATGTCCTTGTACTCAGCATTGAGCTGCTCAAGCTGCTTGGCTCCTTTCTTTTTGGTGATGTCAATCTGGCTCCGGCGGGTTTCGTATTCCTGTACCCGCATTGCTTTTGTGCCGGCATCATACATCATCTGCTCATCCTGCGGGGTGATCTTCTCCCCGGAGGCCATCTTGCGGACTAGTGGTGCATACCGGTTCCAGTTCTCCATCACAATGTTCTTGAAAGCAAGGTTATTGGTGAGGTTGGAGGGGTTTATATTGAGTTTGTCTATTCTGCTAACTGCCGGATCGTTGCGCATCCACTTCAAGAGCTGCATCGCATCGGTGTCGCTCAGAGGGATATCAACGCCTGCCTCAAGGTCAGGGATTGCCATGAATGGCGCTTTATTACCATACACGGCTTTGTATCGTTTCAAGAAGGGATTATTCTGGTCAATGACTGCCTGCTGTGCTGCCTCGCGGGCATATGCAAGTTTGATGTCATTGGCTGATCGCTGATCTTCGAGAGCACTTGCACCCTGACGGGCTTTCTCTGCCTCATCTGCCATGAAGGTCTGTTCTGCCTGACGGTCATCCTGCTCCCACTGCCGGGCCTGGGTGAGTTCATTAGCCCTTCGCTGTGCCGCCCTCTTCTCTGCATCAATACCCTGTTGGTATGCTACATCCTTCTGCCGGTTCCCCAGGTCAATGAGACGGAGGCGCATCATAGTGTCATCGCTCTGATCTTGTATCTGACGCATTCTTTCAGAGGCCCTCATAATTCCAGGGTTGATCCCTTTAGGGGTAACGGTTGCACCGCTAAAGGCTCCTACTGAATCAATGATAAGCCTGAGAGCATCCCCCACGGCATTGGTCCGGGAGATTCTCTCCTGGCCTGCAATAAGGCGCTTCTTCTTTTCTTCCTCTTCCTTTGCAAGTTCCTCGTAAGGAAATACCGATGAAAATGGCCCGGGATCGTAAGGTTGTGTGTTCGGCATGGCTTAGCGATTGAATATGTTGTTGATTTTTGCATTATTCGCATTGCTCCGAAGCATTTTTTGAGCGAGCGGATTACTTACACCGCCAGCTTTCTTCTTCCTAAGGAAATCAAAGATGCTGCCATCGCCTTCTCCTCCTTCCATTCCCCCAAGCTCTGCTGCTCCAATACCAAGGTTCATCGCATTATTCATGAGATTAGACCAGTTCGCACTCTTACGCGCGAGGTTATCCTGCATCAGGTTTTCAAGTCCCATTTTCTGTCCCATGTACTCCCTGCGGATAGCATCGCGGTATTGTGTGCCATACCCTGCAAGGCGCATGACTGAATCAGCCAGGCCCCTCTGCACCTTGTCACCTGTGGCAACCTTGGCTTCATCGGATGCTCCGGTGATTGCACCACCCTGAGATACCTTCTTCATGGCATCGCCGTAGTATGTACGGAGAGAGCTGAGAGCTGCCCGCCCTGATGTCGTATCGAGGTATGGGGTGTTGTATTCGGTGTTGTACCAGTTATTCAGGTCCGAGAGCCGACCTTCGAGGTACCTGTCGTAACGTTTGTTTGCCCCGGCTGATCCTATCGCTGCCGCTCCCGAACCTATGAGAGAAACAAGCGTGGAGCCGAGGGCTATTGCTGAACCTACTCCTATTGCCATGGCTATGTTTTGTAATTACAGCGATAAACATATGTACTCCTGCCTACTTATTATGGTTTTTTAGTCCGTAGTTGCGGACAATAGAGCCGAATGATAGGGATAGGAACAGCGACCTTTGGATGTAATTCAAGACAAGATGAGTGATGAGGTAGGGAAAAAGACCGCAAGAGAGCTGAATAGGATGCTGGCAGGCATAAAGAAGAAGCACGGCAGCGCCTTTGCGTACAGTGATGAGGATATTGATTTTGTCCTTGGCATCTTGGATAAGAATAAGCATAATGTCCTTAAAACTGCCAAAGAGACGGGAGTTGATGGCAAGACCATCAAGGTATGGCACAACCGGAGGGTGATCATGGCCTCACAGAAGAAGCTATCAGAGGAGCTTGACAAGACCTCAGAAAACCAAACCATTGAACAGCTCAGAGAAACCTATGAGCGGGAGGTGATCAACGCAAAGAGAGCCATCCTGCAGACGATAGTTGAGAACCTCTCTCTCTGCAAGGCCAACAGAACACTGCTTGCCACTCTCAGGGCTATTAATGAATCAGCACAGACACCAGGCGTATCAGCTGCCAAGACTGCACCCCCTCCTCAGAAAGAGGGAGGATCGGTATTAAAGATGATCACGCAACAGGCTAGCATAAACATACACAACAATGGACCAGAAAACAATCGAACTGACGGGGATAGTCAGGAACCTGCCGGATAATCGTGTCGCTGACGGCACGATGCAGGAAATCATTAACCTCCGGCCCGAGGATGGCGCATGGCGACCCGTAGGACCGAAGGAGAGCTTTCCTATAACTGCCTCTGATATCCGGTTCATCCATACCATAAACGAATCCTTCAAGGTCTATCTCGGTACTCCCGGGGGATCGCTGTGGTATTTCGTGTATGAGAATGGGATTATCCAAGCTTCAGTCAGCACAGGTATATCATTCGTTGGCAAGCAGATCACCTTTGCACAGCTGCATAATACCCTCATTGTGAGTAATGTTACAGATGCAAATATGTACATCTTTGTATTCGATTATGATACGGAGAGATACCGGATACTGGACGAGGGATTGCCTGATGTGCCCGATATCTTGATTGAGAGGGATGCTGGTGATCTCGGGACAGAGGATATAGAGGGATCTGATGTTGAAAGCTATTTTGCCAATGCCGTTAAGATCGTAGCGGACAAGATGAAGCGGACCTTCACGGGCAAGGTGCTATTGAGGTTTGCCTGGGAGCTGTCAACGGGCAGCGTGGTTAAGCATTCGCCAATATATAAGATAAAGGGCTCAGAACTTACTATTGCATATTCAACGTCAGAGTATTCGTCATCCATCTCTACTGTCACATGGACGGGTTATCATATCGTGTTTGACTGCCTGATGGATACCTCTGGTCGTCAGACTATTATAGATAATTATCGTGGCATCATATCGGCCCTGAATATCTACATGACCCGTCCGAACCCGGTGGAGATGACATCCAGGAGTGACCGTGAGGACACATTTGGGATCAATGACCCTGTGGTATCGGATGAGAACATATTCTATCTCGTTCAGAGCATACCATTGGAGTCACTTGCCGAGGCTACAACAATGGACGGGGTGCTTGCAAACAGTGGCCTGGATAAGGACCTGACGAACATCGTGACCTTTAATACCATGCCGACAGACAACTTTACGCATCACAGGCTGTCAGGCAAGAGCTTATTCAGTTACAATGACAGAATATTCCTCGGGGATATAGTGATGAGGCTGTATGGCGGTCCGAACAATGCCCTGCCTACCGGAGGCAGAAGGACAACAACAGGGCTGCCCTATGAAGTGGGACTTATCTATGAGCTTCACACCTCAGAAAAGACGATGCACCTGTTTTCAGGGTGGAAGGAAATGAACTCATACAAGGAGGATGGCACAACTCCATCATTCTATTTCCCGTTCTTGTTCTATCCGGATGTGAGGGCCTTCCAAGTAAAGATATTAACCAGGTGGGATGATGATATCTTCCTGATGGCAACAAAGTATCTCACTCAGTCAGGTATAAACAACTTCTCTTATCATGACTTCTTTGCTGTCCAGGTAATGCCTACCGAGGCATACACAATGCCGAATACCACCAACACCATCTATGATCCAAACCGTATTCAGCTCACCGAGCAATCCAATCCGTTCTATTACCCTGCAATCAACTCATATCGCTGTGGCAATGGCAATGTGATAGGCATGGCGACCAACGCTGTGGCGCTCTCTTCCGGTCAGTTCGGCCAGTTCCCGGTATATGTGTTTACAACCGATGGTATATGGGCCCTGACTATTGGAAGCGGGGATCCACTCATTCAGTCTATCGTTCCGGTATCGAGAGAGGTGTGCAACAACGCCCGGAGTATCACAATGATTGACGGAGGTGTAGCTTTCACAACGGAGAGAGGGCTGTATATCATTAGCGGAGCCAGCCCTGTTGAAATCAGTGACCTGGCTGAAGGAGAACACCTGTCACGGCTCACGGGGACCATCAACTATGAGGCTATCGCCAACAATCCAAACTTATACCAGGTCCGCGCGTACCTCTGTAACGCCAGCCTGTTGACCTACCTGCAGGGGGCAGCCCTTGGGTATGATCACATCCACAAGGAGATTATTGCCACGAATCCCGGGAAGAACTACTCATGGGTGTTCTCACTGCGGAGCAAGATGTGGTACAAGATCTCTGAGAGCTTTGAGAGGTTTGTGCAGGATTTCCCAAGGGTGTACGGTTACAGATCCATCAGCACTGAGGGTACAACTCCATTCCTGGCATCCTCAACGGATATCTCAGCCTCGGATGATACGGTTCTTGCATCAGCGGAATATATTGAAGGGACCATCACCTACCAGCTGTGCGATATCTCCCAGGAGGACTTCACTGCCCTGGTGGCGGTACACATGGAGACAAGACCACTAAAGATCACTGCAAACAAGTACAAGAAGATTAACCGGCTGCTCATTGCCGGCAGGGTCAGCGATAGTATCATCAATCCTTTTTCTGTGAATCTCTTCGGGAGCCCAGATGACAAAGATTGGTACCTCATGAATAACTCACATGCTTTCGGTAACAAGAACCGGCTGCTCATCGGGAGATCCCTGTTCTCATGTCAATACTTTATCCTGGTGTTTGGGGGATATGTTGACGAGGAGGCGTACTTCACTCATCTTGAGATAGAATTCGAGGAGAGGTTCGGAGGGAAACTGAGATAAAAAAACTCCTAGATCGTAACCTCGGAGCGGTCCCGTAGTCAAGCTGCGGGAGGGGGAATGTAAAAAGCCGGTCTCTCCCGGCTGTCACCGATCTTTCCTGATTACGGTCATCCTCTCTCTATGGGTGCGTGTCCATGCGGCCCTCGAACTTTGTTGAGTATCAAATGAAGGTTGGAGCCTTCAAGTTTCCCTGGAGCCAGAGGTTCGCTCACTCCGGGGCCCAAATCCCAGCACTCCGCATTTTCCAATAGCACCCTCTCTTGTATGGGTTATCATAGTTTTAAAGAACTTCTTTTGAAAGCCCCCGGGGGCCATAAGTTCCCGGAGGCTCACGAAACAACTGTAAATGGCAAAAAATCCGTATCAAATATACAACCTTTCTGTCACATATACAACAGATAGGCAGTAAAAAGGAACGGACGGGTGGCCTGCGATTGTCTGTCTGCATCTACTGTCTGAATGTGGCCGTGGATCCCGTCCGTGTGACTTTATGGCAAAATTGTACATCTTTTTAAGGTTAAGCTTGTACTGAATTTGCCATAATGTTTTCGCGCTCTTCCTCTATTGCGTTGGCAATCAGAGCGTTTATCTCTTCATAAGCTCCCACTAACTCCTCGCGCTCCTCCCGGGGGTGCGAATGAAATGTGTCGGAAGCAACATATTCATGGAACATCTCTTGCATTAATTTGCCATAAAGGCCAGTGTTGTCTCTCAGAATGGGTTTAAGGGACATGATGAAACAGTTTAGCGGTGTTTGTTTTCAGGTTTTATCGGCATCCCTCACCTCCTTCCGTCTTTCCATCCAAAACCGACCATTCGCCCGTACCCGATGATATCCATGTCCTCACAGGCGGAGGACAATCACATCTTAAATCAAACGGACTATGTACCGCCCCACATCTCGGACATATCCATCCGTACATTGCCGGAGGCGTTTTTTCTCTGTAACTTTCTGCCCAACATTCCATACACAACCCGTCTATGGTTGTCGTTACCATTTCTTTACCACACTTCTCGCAGTTCATTTTGCGCCTCCTTCCGTCTTTTGTGAGTTGTTCGGTTTTTCCGAACAGGTCAGGCGGGAGCGAAGTTCACGACTTAAATTCTCACTCAGTATTCTTATCACCTCTGAAAATGCATGTCCGCTTGTAAATGGATTCACGTACTTCTTGCTGTTTCGTGCCGAAGCTATCAGCCAGGGAATATGCCCTGCTACCATCTGAAGCATCTCTTCCTCGCTCGGCATCCTCTCGGCAATCCGCTTCTCGACCTCCTGATTGACAATAGGTTCAATCATGTTGATGATGTCGCCCATGGATTTGTAACGTGAGCGCACTTTCATTTCATCAAATAAATTGCGTATCTTCTCTTTCATCTCTCTGTTAGTTTAATTTCTACCCCTGGTTTTATATGTTTACCTTTAGTGTACATATAACATAGTTATGCCTAATGCTTACCATTCTCTATCCGTACCTACTAAAATAAAGTCGACACCTTCAGAATAATATCCATTAGACTCTCCAAACCATCTTACATCTACATAGCCTTTAGATGTTGCAAATTTGTAAAAAGTCCACGTACATGAATCAGGCTCATAATTACCTTCATCATCTTTTTTAGAATAAGAGCCTTCCACATGTTTAAATTTAGCGGCAAATTCTTTTTCAAACTGCTCGTTATTTACTTCGTCTGCTACCAATATAGGAGTTCCAATTAAGTCGTTTAAATCGCCGTTTATATCATCAATTGAAACTGACTCGCAGCAATCTTGAGCGTGGTACAGTTTGTACACATCACCATTTTCACAAGTAAATATTAGTTCATCTCCTTTGTTTTCAACATTTGTAAGCACTTTGCCTACAAGTTCATTAACGTTTCTTTCCATTTTATTAGTTATTAAAAGTTTACAAATATATCAATTAGCACTAGGCATAACACCGTGTATAAGCAATGGCACACAAGCGCTCTGCTAATTTGGAAGTTCGTACAAGTGCCACTGCTCATACACAAACCGTTAACGGCAAGCGAAATAAACGTTCGTGGGTACATGATACTCTTTACGATATTTCGTTGCAGCGTTAATAACTATGTGTTTTCCTTTTATTTGCCTTACATAATCCTCAATGGCTTGCTCTGGATTTTTACCAGTTCCATAATTTCCTGAAAGGATAGCACCTTCTTTAAGTTCGCAATGTTCGATTTGAGCAAGCCATCTGTTATCTTGGTTGGCGTATCTTCTTATTTCTAATGAACAATCAATCATGTCCAAAAAGGCAAATAAATGAACGCCAGCCGTTAACACGTTATATACGTCATTGCCTTGTGGCTCTTTTGAAATGTGTTCTGTTTGCATAAATTTGTATTTTTAATTAAGTTTTGTACTACTTTGAAAAACGGCAACGACCGCATATAACCACCGTTAGCCGCAATACTCGGACAACCTACGAACAGCGACATCGTAATATTGTTTTTCCTTTTCTATTCCAATTGATTTGCGATTTAATTTTAAACAAGCAAGGTTTGTAGTTCCTGAACCCATTGTATTATCTAATACCATATCACCTTCGTTGGTATAGGTTTTAATCAAGTATTCCATAAGTTCAAGTGGTTTTTGAGTTGGGTGTTCGTTTTTTGTTTTATCTGAATTATTAAATAACAAACTTGAAGTTGGGTATCTTAACCCATTTTCAACTTTTCTAAATGTTTTTTGTCCTTCGCTTACACTTCCTTCTTTATGAAAGTATTGTTTTTCTTTTTTTCTTTTGTCCATAACAACAGCCTTTGTCATTTGAGGATTATAAGTGCCTAATTTTTTATAAAAAACCAATATATTTTCGTGAGTTTTTAATGGTTGTTTTTTTGCCTGCATAAAATTTGAGCTTTTTGTTTTACCATAAATTAACTCGTACCTAAAAAGATTATAATTACTGCTTATTAACTTGGTTGTAAATGGTTGTGAACCAAATAATATTATTACTCCATTCGGTTTTATAACTCTCTCATATTCTTTCCATAATTTATCTAATGGCAATATGCTATCCCATTTACATTGAGTTGTCCCATAGGGCAAATCGCAAATAATAGCATCTATACTTTTATCTTCAATAAAAGGAAAAACATCAAAGCAATCAGCATTAACCAACGTACTGTGGCTAACACGTGCTATATCCCATTTGGGGTTCTGTGGTAAATTCAACATTTGTTCTCGTTTTTAAGGTTATTGTAAATTTATAGTTTGGTGCTTCGTAATCCCAAACGGTACATAGCACCATACGTTAGCCGCAATACTCGGACAACCTACGAACAGCGACATCGTAATATTGTTTTTCCTTTTCAATACCTATGAATTGACGATTTGTTTTTAGACAAGCCAATCCAGTAGTTCCTGAACCCATAGTGTTATCCAAAACTATATCGTTTTCATCTGTATATGTTCTGATAAGATATTCCATAAGTTCAACGGGCTTTTGTGTTGGATGCACTATCTTCCCTTCACTTGCCACATTTAAAATAGTTGTTGGATAGTTTGTAAATTCCTGAATGTAATCTTTAGATTGAGAAGGTCTATAATATTTTTGACCATTAGTATCTCCATCACTCTTGTTTTTGTCTCCTTTCCTAACCTTACCAAGTGGCTGTAATCCTTGTGGATTGTACTTCATCATAATTTTACTTCCATTGGCTACATTTGCTTTTGAGAAAACAATAACATCTTCGTGTTGTGAAAGCGGTCTATTTTTCCCATTTGTAAAGCCCGTTTTTTTGGTTTTAACCCAAACCCATTGATACTTAAATAGTTTTGGATTACTCATTACTAATGCACTTGTAAATGGTTGCGAAGCTGTAAGAACTATTGCACCGTTTAGCTTTATTATTCTTTCATATTCACGCCATAGTTTATCAAATGGCAAAACGCTATCCCATTTACAAGCCGTTGTGCCATAGGGCAAATCGGCAATTATAGCATCTATACTTTCATCGTCAATGTATTTGAAAGCGTCAAAACAATCACCCAAATACAAAGTACTGCGGCTAACACTGCATTGCTGCAATGCTGGCTGACGTACATCACTCGTCGGTATATTTTCAAATAAACTGTTCTGCATAATTCAACTTTTGTTTTTCAAATTCCAGCACTGACAGCAATGCTAAACGTTACCGCCAATTAAATAGAACATCGTGTTCGTGAATAAACTGGTCAGCGCAATTGTTTAATACGTTTTCTGTCTTGTTTTTATACGCTTGATTTTTGCCAAATATTTCATCAATAACATATTCTC
>Ga0208195_1000675_pt1 | contig 43137 bp, 67 predicted proteins | sample AD_UKC077_MetaG_FD_184441 | JGI IMG/M metagenome (GOLD analysis project Ga0208195, IMG submission 184441) | Active sludge microbial communities of municipal wastewater-treating anaerobic digesters from USA - AD_UKC077_MetaG (SPAdes) (version 2) | ecosystem: Engineered > Bioreactor > Anaerobic >... | reverse complement strand
GGAGATAGAATCAAACTTGAGGAAAAAGATAAGCTGATAATACCAAAAGGCACACAACACATGGCTGTTATTGGTGACAAACCCTGCCAGATAATAGCTATGACAATACCTAAGGAGAAGTATGAGTGATGATAATTCTACTAAGACATGGAAGGAGTGGGCAATTCAGACAAGTACTGAATTGGAAAACCTTAAGGACGCTTTTGAGAAACAGTGTCAGAAAAACGATAAGTTGGTTGAAAAGGTTGATTCTCTTAAAGAGTCGTTCATCAGGCTTGAGACCAGGATATACGCTGTTGTAGCTGTTATTACTATTTTGATTGAATTTATATTACGGGTAATGCTTAAAGTATGAAATACAAGGATGGTGTGATAGTGAGCATGACGAAGATGAAAGACAATCAACCTGTTCATCTTTCCGCTTCTGAGAAGTGTATGAATGCCATGATGGTGGCTGATGAGCTTAGCATAAAGATAGCTGGAAAAGAAGTTGTCATCACTTCTCTTCTGGATGGGGTGCATAGCAAGAATAGCCTTCATTATACAGGTAATGCTTTTGACCTGAGAGTATGGATATACACGGAGAAACAAAGGAAGGCTTTGTTAACCCAGCTCAGGAAGAAGCTCGGTATTGATTATGATGTAGTGGATGAGGTTGATCATCTGCATATAGAATATGACCCTTTGTAATGAGTAAGGCAAGAAACATACAGAAGCAGGTTACAAGACCTACAAGCGTTGCCATAATGCTTGTTTTGTTTCAAGGATTCAAGCTTGTGTTTCCTAACAGGATGCCTGACGAATGGCAGGAGTTCACATATAATGTCATAACAGTGATAGGAGGTACAGGATTATTGGATAAGTTGTGGACAAATCGAAAAGAAATAATTAAATTTGTTAGTAATATTTTTAAAAGAAAAAACAATGAAAAACCTTGAAAAAGCGTTAGAAAAAGTGCTTAGTACTGTAGAAACGGTAGCTAAGGCCTATGAAGACAAGAAGATCGTTCCTATGGAATGGATCAAGATTGGTGGATCTGCTGTTATGTGGACTTGGATTTTCAAACATCTCCCTGAGATCAAAGCTGACATGGATACTGCTACTGAAGCAGGTGTGACTGAAATGATCGAGCGGTTGAAAGTCAAATTCGACATCCCTCAGGATAAGCTTGAAGAGGCTATTGAACAGGCCCTTTCGGTTGTCCTTATATTCCTTGTCATGGTATGGGGAGAAGATGTGCTGAAGAAAGATGAAACTCAAGTTAGCTAAATGGAAGTTTCCTGGAAGTGATAGGGGAATAAGGCTGTTTGGAATAAAACTGGTTATTCCCCTTTCATGGAAACCTTTTAAAAAGAAAAAGAAATGTTGTTAGATTTTATTAAAGGTATTACCTGTGACAGCAGTGTTCCTACTCTTACGGAGCAGGAGGTGAAAATGATATTGAACGCTCAACTTAGTGAGAAAATATTCTTTGCTTGTATAGGAATTGTTTACGTGGCTGTTATTGTTATACTAATGTGTAATTGTGAAATATTATGAATACGAAACAAAAACTCGCTTGGGAAATTGCTTTAAGCCAATACGGTGAAAAAGAACGTCGTGGTGGTGAAAACAATGTTATCCTAAAATATTTTAGTGAAATTGGGTTTCCTGAAATTAAAGAGGATGAAGTACCTTGGTGTTCTGCTTTTGTAAATTGGTGTGTTATGAAAGCTGGATTGCCTATTACCAAAAATCTTGCTGCCCGTAGTTGGCTTGGTTGGGGTAAGAAAGTTATGGTTCCCGAAATTGGGGATATTGCCGTATTCAAACGTGGCACAATGGGTTGGCAGGGACACGTTGGTTTTTACGTTAAAAACGATGGGTTCTACGTTTGGGTATTGGGTGGAAACCAATCCGATGAGGTACGGATTTCAAAATATCCCGGTACGGAATTACTTGGTTATAGGAGATATGAATAATGTGTGAATTACACGTACATACCGAAGGTACTTTATCTATAAACGCTTACAGGTATGATCCTACTCATACCACAACGTTACGGAATAGGTTTGCAAGTAGCAGTAACCGTTATTTCAATTATTTGGTTAATGCTATACGTAGTTCGGTAAGTACAAATAATTCATTTGGTTTTGGTACGGGTGCTGGGGCTGAACAAATTCGTGCGTTCAATCTTTGGTTGGATAACCAATTAGCCAACTACATCAATTCAAATTGGATGGATAAGTACGTTGAAGAAGCGTACCGTAAGGGGCTTATCCGGGCAAGGAACGAGTTAATTAAGGCAGGGTATCAAGTGCCACGTATTGACGACGTAAACGCCTTGATGAGGTTACCACAACACGCCAAGAATATTGCTCTTTTAAAAGAACGTTTGGCTATTGAGTTACGTGGTATTACCGAGGCTTTAAAACAGCAATTAGGGCGTGTACTATCGTCAAGCGTTATTACGGGTGATACGAATAAGGTAATAGCCCAAAAGTTGATTTCTGTTATTACGGGTAAGAACGCAAAGCAATTAGGTGTAACCGATACTTTGGGTAGGTTCATGCCAGCCCGTCGTCGTGCTGAACTTATGGCTCGTACCGAAGTTGTAAGGGCTCATCATTTGGCTAATATTGCAGAATATCGTAGTTGGGGGGTTGAAGGTGTTCGTATTATGGCTGAATGGCTTACTGCCGGTGATGAACGTGTTTGTGCCGTTTGTGCTTCTTTAGAAGGTAGAATCTTTACTTTAGACGAAATTGAGGGTATGATTCCACAGCATCCGCAATGTTTTATTGACCCACAAACTCCTATTTATACTTCTGAAGGTTGGAAACCTATTGGGAATGTAAAGATAGGAGATTATGTGCTTACTCATAAGAAAAGGTTTAAAAAGGTTTATGCCTTACCCAGAACTGAAAAACAATTACCTGAAGTTGTTAAATTTACTTTCGAATCAGGAAGAACTTTAACTTTAACGTCTAAACATCCTGTACTTAAAACAAAATTTGGGAATAGAAGTCGTTGGATTGAAGCTGATAAAATAAAAGTAGGTGATAATTTAATTTCGCTTGGTAATGAATGTGTACGGTGTGGAAAAGTAACAGCATATCATAAAAAATATTGTTCAGCTACTTGTAGGAGTAAAGATATTACAGAAAAACAATGGGCTAATCCTGAACATAGAAGAATTGTTTCTGAAAAGAATAGTGTAGCAAATAAAAAACAGTATGCTTCTGGTGAAAGGGATAGGTTTGCAATTACTAAAAAGGCTAATGAAAAGACCAGGCAAATGGTAAAAGATGGTACATTTGGTTGGTGGATGGATGAGGCTTTTATTGAAAAATTTAAAAAATCAGCTCATACACCAGAAATTAATAAAAGAAGTTCTGAACGTATGAAGTTGAACAATCCTATGAGTAACCCTAAAACAGTAGAAAAAGTACAACAATCTTTAAAAATTGTATATTTGGCTAATCCTGAAAAAAGATTAAATGCAAGGTTAGTTAAAATGCGTTGGAGTGGTAAAATGACATGGATTGAAGAAAGAATGGCTAATTTGTTAGATAGAATTGGTATAGCTTATATTTCTCAATACCCTATTTTAAATTATCGTGTAGATTTTGCTATACCAACATTAAAAATAGTAATAGAATGTGATGGAGAACAATGGCATAAAGATAAACGCCATGATAGAATTAGACAAAGAAAAATTGAAAAAGAAGGTTGGTTTGTTTTACGATATACAGGTTCAAAAATTAATAAATGTATAGATGAAATAGAAGGTGAATTAAAAAGAGTTGTAAAAAATCATACTGGAGAATATAATTTACTTGGATTAAAAGTAAGGTCTGTAAAGAAATGGATTATTAAAAAACCAAGGACTTTATATAATTTAAGTGTTGAAGATGATGAATCTTATATTGCTAAGGGAGTTGTAGTACATAATTGCCGATGTATGGCTCTCCCAATAAAAGTAAATATTAAGTAAATAATATTATATTTGTAAGGCTAAAACTTATAGAACAATGGATTTAACGGAAAACATATTAATTCAAGTTTCAGTTAATAAAGCAACACAGACGGCTTATCAACCAAATACGGTTTTAGTTGAGAATAAACAGTATTTGGTTGTTCCAGTTGTGATGATGGTTGAAGGAGTTCATAACGGGAGTGCTGGTCCTGTATTTCATTCAGCCGAAGAACTTGGTAAAAGTACCTCTGCTTGGGAAGGAATGCCTGTTACGATTCATCACCCGGAACAGGATGGAAATTTTGTATCGGTAAACGCAGATGGTATTTTTGAATCATACGCCGTAGGTTATGTATCTGATGCTGTAATGAAAGGTGACAGGCTTACTGCAAAAGTGTATTTAGACGTACAACGTTTAACGGCTATTTCACCACAAACGTTACTTTCCGTACAACAAGGAAAAATAATGGAAGTTAGTGTAGGTGTTTATACTAATGATGATGAAATTACAGGAGAATGGAATGGAGAAACATATATAAAAATAGCCAGAAATCACATACCTGACCATCTTGCCATCTTGCCCGGGGAAGTTGGTGCGTGTTCTGTGAAAGACGGTTGTGGTTTGCGAGTTAATAACGAAAACAAAGGAGGTAAAGAAAAGGTAATGGAAGTAAATGACAAATTATTGAAAGACCTTACTTTAAAAGGTTATTCAGCAACATTAATTACCCAAGTAGAAGGTTTGCAAGAACGTCTTGAAAAGGTTCGTGAAAGTCTTTACTCTAAAGATTCCGATTCAGCGGAATACTACATAGAGGAAGTTTTTGACACGTATGCCGTATTTAGGTTACATACAAGGGTAAAAGAGGGGGACTATTGGAAAACATCTAATGTACAATTATTGAAACAGACTTATCAAATCAATGCCGATGGCACGGTCGAATGGGTTGGTGAGCCTGTCAAGGTTGTACGTAATGTTGAGTATATTCAAGTAAACAACAAAAAAGAAGAAGAAATGTGTGAACCGTGTAAAGAAAGGGTCAACGAACTAATTGCACACGCATCTACTCATTTTGACGAAACAGATAGGGAATGGTTGGAAGCACTAACCGAGGATAAGTTGGATAAACTTGTTCCGAAAAATATGCAGGTAAATGTTACCTTACCTTCCGTAGAAGATGCTGTTAAAGTGATTCAGACTAATGCAAAAGGTTTGGACGATTACTTGAACGTTCTTCCTGAAAATGTAAGAGCCGAAGTAAATCTTGGACTTGCTACTTTTAAGGAAAGAAAAGATGCTGTAATTGCCACTATTCAAGCTAATACTGAAAAGGATACTTGGACAGAGGATGAACTGAATGCAATGTCTCTTGCGATGTTGCAGAAAATTGAAAAATCGGTTGTAAAGCCTGATTATTCAATTAATCGTGCAAATGGTGGAAACTCTGATGAAAAAGGAAAAGTTGCTCCACTCATTCTTCCGTAAAAATAAATTATTCTAATTAATAAAGGAGATTTTAAAAATGGCAAAACACACCATTAAAATTAAAAAGTATGCGGATGTTATTGAAGAATATCCCGCAGTTGGTGTTATTACTCCGGGAATGTTGATTGAGGTTACGAGTGCTGATAAGGTACAGCCTCATTCATCTCCAGAGGGTGTTGCACTTGCGATGTTTGCTCTTGAAGATGAACTTCAGGGGCGTGGAATTGATGTAAACTTTGCTGCTGATGAGAAAGTCCAATGTTGGCTTCCTGGTCATGGAGATATGGTTTACGCTCTGTTGGCCGATGGAGAAACGGCTGTAATTGGGAATTGGGTTGCAAGTAATGGCGATGGGAAACTTAAAGTCAGTACAACCAATCCTATTGGTCAAGTTGTTGAAGCGGTTGATATGTCAGGTTCTACCGGAGAAGACCCTTCAGGTCGTGTAATTGTAAGGATTAATTAAAAAGGAGGTAAGTTTATGGAAACTAATGTTTATATGGATTTTATTGGACACGGCAATTCGCAAGGCGAAGTTGCTGCTCAGTTTCAGGCTAATCAACTGAATCCTTCGAAATTACGCCCTTACCTTGCATTGGATGCTGAAGGTAAACTTGGTAGTTATGTTTCGATTTTTAAGGGAGGTGACCCGAAGAAACCTGAAAGTTACAATACTGTACAGGTTAATACTGAAGCCGTACTTCGCAGGGAAGAATGGCAGAGTTTGGATTCTGCAATCCTTGGAATTGCTGAACAGCGTTTGACCGGATTTAATGACCTTGTAAATCGTGGTTTGGTTTACAATCTCGGAAATGCGATGGGTACTACGGTACTTGAATCACATACTGTTTCCGATGCGATGGAAGCCGAAATGACGATGGATGGAGTTTCAAGGAGTAAGGGTGACCGTCCGGTATTCGGAACTACCTACTTGCCTATTCCGATTATTCACGTTGATTATGAAATCAACAGTCGTGTACTTGCAGCGAGTCGTTCACTTGGGAATCCTTTGGATACTACGAGTGCTGAAAGGGCTGCACGTAGAGTGGCAGAAAAATTGGAAGATATGCTGTTTACCAGCACTACTTATTCTTTTGGCGGTGGTACAATTTACAGTCTTGTTAATCATCCGAGCAGGGAACTTGTTAATCTTTCTACTTATGGGGATTGGGCTAATACTGCTACTACTGGAGTAAAGATTGTTGAAAGTGTCCTTGCCATGAAACAGGCTTCGATCAACAATTATTTCTACGGTCCTTGGGTACTTTATATCCCGACGAACTATGAAACACGTCTTGACAATGACTACGATGCTACTACTCCTGGAACCACGATCCGTGAAAGGATTATGAAGATTGCCGGTATTCAGGATATTAAAGTTATTGATCGTTTGGCTTCCAGCAATGTATTGTTGGTTCAGACTACTACGGATGTTGTTCGCATTGTTCGTGGAATGGGTCTTACCAATGTTCAGTGGGGTGCTGAAGGAAACTTTGTCAACAAGTACAAAGTGCTTACCATTCAGGTTCCTCAGATTCGTGCCGATTACAATAACCGTACAGGTATTGTCCACATGGCTTAATTGATTGCTTTTCACTAATCAAGTGATTTTTTAAAAAATAAGAAAAATGGCAACAAGAGTAAGAAAAAATGTAGTTACCGAAACTACCGAAGAATCATTATTAAAAGAAGGTTTTGTAGAAGAACCTTTGGAAGAAATTGTACCACTTGAATCAAAAGTGGAATTACTGGAAGAAGAAAAGTCAAAATTAACGGTTTACCCTAAACAGGAAGAACCTGTTGTTGAAGATACTCCAAAATCTGAAGTAATCCGTTGGAAGAAGATAGGGAATGGTTCTTTTATTTTGAATAATCGGTATATTAAACCGGGACAAACGTTTATGGCTACGGTTGAAGAAATACCAAAAGCATTTCGTGACGTTGTTGTTCCTGTTGAAGGATTACCTGAAGATCCGTTGCTTAATGTTAAAAAATCTTCAAATTATTCTATTGTAGAAATTGAAGGTACTAATACGTGGAATATTGTTGACGGTCAGGGTAAAGTTTTGAATGAAAAACCAATGGTACGTATAGAAGCTGAAAAACTTTTAAAAGCATTGTAAAATGGCTTGGTCTGTACCGAAAATATGGGAAGGTGGTGATGTTTGGGTTATAGGGGGAGGCCCATCCATAACTAAACAGTTTGGGGTTTCTGTTGATGTGGTTAATAATGTAGTTATTGGAAAACAGCCACTTTCCCTTTATTCACCATTTATGGAATCAATTCATAAAAAGCACGTTATTGGTATTAATGTTGCTTATATGATTGGTACATGGATTGATATGGTGTTTTTCGGTGATAATGGCTTTTTTGTTGCTCATAAAGAAGGGTTGTTTAAGTTTCCCGGCATTAAGATAAGTTGTACCAACGGAGTTGAAAAGTTTCCTTGGGTAAAATTTTTACATAAAAATCCTGCCCATCCATTTGGAATATCACCAAGTCCGAACAACGTAAGTTGGAATAAGAATAGTGGGGCTGCCGCAATAAGTGTAGCCGTACACACAGGGGCAAAACGTATATTTCTTTTGGGGTTTGATATGCGTTTAGATGAGCAAAATTCTCAGCATTTTCATAGCATTTATAATGGAAATGGCAAACCTAAAAATCCAAGAAATTTGCCTTTTCAAAGACATTTGCAAGGGTTTCCTGCTATTGCCCGTGATGCAAAAACAATGGGGGTTGAAATTTATAATGTAAATCCTCAAAGTGCTATCAATGAATTTCCTAAATTAACGTTACAGGAGGCATTAACCAAATGAAAATTGAACGTTGTCCTATAAGTGGTAGTACCAAATCGGTAGAATTCCTTAATCTTGGGAAAATACCGTTGGTAAATAATCTTTGTGAAACACGTAAGGATTCTTTAAATTGTGAACGTTTTCAATTAGCCGTACAATTTTTTCCTGAAAGTAAAGTTACTTGTTTGACGGGTATTGTCAATAAAGACAATTTATTCTTACATTACCTTTACCAATCAGGTGTAAATAAACCGTACCTTGACCATTGTTCGGAAATGTACGATTATCTTTCCCGTGTAGTTGATTTTAAAGATAAAGATTTGGTACTTGATATTGGTGGAAATGATGGTACTTTACTTAAAGAATTTCGTAAAGAAAACCGTAATCTTCATTACGTTAATGTTGATTGTAGTCGTAGTTTTATTGACGTTAATCGTGACGCTGGTATTGAGTATGTTAATGAATATTTTGGACACAATACCACGTTACCGTATAAAGCGAAATTGATTACCTCAACCAATGTATTTCAGCATACTGAGCCAATACGTTCGTTTGTACAGGGTGTTCGTCGTAATTTAGCAAGTGAAGGTGTTTGGTGCTTGGAATTTCCTTACATACTTACAACCCTTGCTAATGACAATTATGATCAGATTTATCACGAACACGTATTCTATTTCTGCTTACAAAATATTGTAGATATTGCAGAACAGGAAGGTTTGAAGGTAATTAACGTTTCATATCACGATATGCACGCTGGAACATTACGTGTGCTTATGGTAAAGAAATCTTCTATTCGCCAACCGGATAATACCATTAAATCGTTTCTTAATCTTGAAAAGACTTTGACCGAAGAATATTACGTCAAATGGGGGAAACGTACAACCGAGAAAATACAGGATTTTAAAGATTTTGTTGAAAACTTAATTGATCAGGGTAATACGGTTGCTTGTTTTGGGGCTGCCGCCAAAGGTTGTGTTTTCTTAAATACTTGTGGTTTGGATTACAACAGCATTCAATTCATTGTTGATGATACATCATTCAAACAAGGCAAATTTGTTCCGGGAACTGGTATTCAAGTAGTTGATCGCAATGCTTTAAAACACACAAAGATTGACTATATGATTATTCTTGCACATAATTTCAAGGATTATATTATTGAATCTTTGAAAGGACAATATGATGGTAAGTTTGTTACAATGTTTCCTGATATTAAAATTTTATGAAACTTGTATTGTTTTATCACGCTTACATCTATGGAAACAACTATGTTTCTATAATGTCTGAAACATTTAGACTTTTAGTAAGTTCTAAATTGTTTGAAGCTTGTGATAAATTATACATTGGTGTTTATGAAGAAGCAAATGCTCAACCACAAGACGGAATAAGTTGGTTAAAACATTTTTGGAGCATTTCTAACAAGGTTGAGATAATACAGTATTCTGTAAATGATGAGGAACGGAGTACAATGCTTCATTTAAAAGAGTATTGTAAGAATAACCCAGATGATTACGTTTTATATTTTCATGCCAAAGGTATTACAAAGTATAATCAAGCTACACAAGATTGGCGTAGGTATATGGAATATTTCAATATTGAACGTTGGCAAGATTGTGTTACAAAATTAAATGAAGGGTATGATTGTTGCGGTGTAATGTGGAATAGTAAAACTCCGCAAGGCAATTATCCACATTTTTCAGGTACTTTTTGGTGGGCTACTTCAAAATATATTAATACTTTACAAGATACTTTTCTTAACGATCCTAATAGATATTTTAGAGAATATTGGATAGGCTCTAATCCAAATGTAAAAGTTTATGAGTTTCATAATTCTGGGTTGAATAGTTTTATTAATCTAAAAGCAAAGAAAAGTCATTATCAATTATCTTATCCAAGAGTTTATTATGAAAATTCTAATATAATGCTTCATATTATTTGTACTGCTTATCAACGACCTATTCAATTAAGGATGTTTATTGATAGTTTTTTAGTACAAACTAATCCTAATTGGATTTTGCATATCATACATGATGGGGAACCTTCTGATGATATTAAGAAAATCATTAATTCTTATGAAGATAAAAGAATTATGTTTGAGCATACTAAAAATGTCAATGGAAATTATGGACATTCTAATCGTAATTTAATGCTTGAAATGATTATAACAAATTCAAATGATTTTGTACTTATTACGAATGAAGATAATTACTATGCCCCTGTTTTTGTTGAATATATGTTGAATAGTGTAGACCATAAACCTATTGGTATTGTATATTGTAATACAGTTCATTCATTCTTTGGTTATACAATACATAATAGTAGATTGATTGAACGTCATATTGATTGTGGTGCTTTTATTGTACGAGCAGATATAGCTAAGAAAGTTGGGTTTGTAGGAACACATCATTCAGCAGATGGGGCGTATGCTCAAGAATGTAAAAGAGTAAGTGATAATAGTGGATTACAGTCAGTTAAAATTGATAAACCTTTATTTATACATAATTAATTATGATAGTCTTAATTACACCGACTGGAGGCCGTCCAAAACAATTTGAATTGTGTATGCAATGGATGAAACGACAAACTTATACAGGACGTGTATTATGGATTGTTATTGATGATTGTATTCCTGTTACTACAAATACTCTTGATGATAATTTTAGAGAAAATTGGACTATTATAAAGAAATATCCTGCACCAATATGGCAGGTTGGTATGAATACACAGGGTAGAAATCTTGCCGTAGCTATAAATGTTATTCGGCATTTCCCACGTAGTTGGATTGATGCAATTTTTGTAATTGAAGATGACGATTATTATAAGCCTATGTATATTGAAGAAATGTTAAATCATTTAGGTTCTTACGATCTTGTGGGGCAGGGTTCTACTATTTATTATGATGTTAAACGTCAGTTGTACAAGAATAATGGTAATACAAAACACGCAAGTCTTTTTCAAACCTGTTTTACTATAAATGCTTTAGATATTCTTGAAACCTGTTTAACTAATAAGTTTATTGATATTGAATTTTTTAAACGTTCTATTAATAAGAATGTTTTTGGTGGACAGCCTTTATCCATAGGAATTAAAGGTTTGTCGGGAAGGGCTGGGATTGGTATGGGTCATCGTATGCGTAGTGGAGCTTACGATCCTAATTATTCTGTATTGAAGGATTTGCTTGGTGATGATTATAAATATTACGTACAATGAAAAACAACCCAATTTTAATAACAGGAGTTGAACGTTCAGGTAGTACGTTGATTGCAAGAATACTTGATCTTTGTGGTGTATGGTCGGGCTATTGCAATAATATGTTTGAAAACCAAACTATCGTAGGGTTTAATAACGAGTTGTTAGATTTAAGCCCTATCGGGCTACCAGACGTTGATACGTTACAAATTCCGGTTAATTGGGGTAAAAGTATTAACAGGGTTTTGGTAGCCCAAAAAGGCTTAGGAAAGCCTTGGATGGTTAAACATAGTGGTTTGACCCGTTTATGGCCCGTTTGGAACTATGCTTATCCTGACGCAAAGTGGTTGATTGTTCGTCGTCGTACCGGAGATGTTATTCAGTCTTGTATTAAAACCGGATATATGCGTATTTTTAAAGACCCCGTTATTCGTAGCGAGTTTCTTTTTGAAAACGAAGGACAAGCGTGGTTATGGTGGGTACACGAATACGAAAAGCGTTTTGTACAAATGATTGAAGCAGGGCTTAATTGTCGTATTATATGGCCGGAACGAATGGTTACTGGTGATTATCAACAAATTTATGAAACAATCGAATGGCTTGGACTAAAGTGGAATAATACAATTCCAAGTATAATTGATCCGTTATTAAATAAAAGTAGGGAGGTAGCCGTATGAGAACAACCGTTGATAATGTAATAAATATCCTGGATGATACAGATTTAGATGAAGATGTTATCGAAGGGTTTATTAATAGTGCAAATGTTTTCGTAACAGCCTTGCTTGGTACGAAAGGATTAAGCACAGAATTATTAACCCAGATAGAAATGTGGATGTCTGCCCATATGATTTCCGTAACACGTGAACGGGTTTACAAAGAAGCTGGTGCTGGCGGTGCTTACGTTAAATATGCAGGTGCTTGGGGTGAAGGTCTTTTAGGTTCAACTTACGGACAAATGGCTGTAAGTTTGGATATCTCTGGAACTTTGGTTAATATTGCAAAAGGTAAGTCTAATGCTTGGGTACACGCAATTCCTAATTTTGATTAACAATGGCAAAAGGTATTGAAAAAATTGCTGCAAAGTTTTGTGTCGAAACAGCCGTTTATTGGGGGAATCCACAAAATGATGGGTACGGTGGGTTTACCTTTGCTACCCCTGTTGAAATACCGTGTCGTTGGGAAAATAAAACACAGGTTGATATTGGTTGGTTCTCTACCGGATTCCCTGCAAATTTATTGATTTGTAAGGCTTCGGTTTTGGTTACACAGGATTTGGATTTACAAGGTTATATGTATCTTGGTACTTTGGCAGGTTTAACGGCTCTTGGGGCTGATTTAACAAACCCGATTAGTATTATGAATGCTTATGTAATTCATCGTTTTGATAAAATACCGATGGCGTTTAAGAATGATGAATTTGTACGTACTGCTTGGTTATACGAACAAGGTAAATAATTATGGGACGTACTTCTAATTTTTATCATGGTCGTGGTGGGGCAAGATGGCTTGATACACCTTCTGGTCGTATGGCTTCAATGTCTAATAAATTTGGTATCAATATGCGTATGATTGTTCATAGTAACGTACAAAGAGGTTTTGATATACAAATGATGAAGCTATACGGTCGTACACGTGAAGGGTTAGAAATTGCTGTTGATTTCCTTGAAAATAGCATGAATACTAAACGCCCAATGACTCCTGAAAAAACAGGTAATTTACGGGATGCTTTTTATAAAGAAGTCATAGATACCCCAAGTGGCCCTGCTATTAAATTCGGGTATAAAGATGATACACCACCAGAAGGTGCTCCGTATTTTCCATACGTGCATGAAATGACAGAACCACCGTATGATGATGTACAATGGACTTTACCGGGTTCTGGCCCTGAATGGTTTCGCATACATTTGCAAAACGATAAGGAAGCAATGTTGTATCTTATTAAAATCTATGCTAAATCCGCAATAGTATGAGCAATCCAACTGCCTTAGATATTAAACAGATGCTTGAATATTATGCACAAGCAGTTTCTTCAGAAACATCGTCGGGGTGTGATATAGACCTTTATCCGATATTTCTTGGTAAAGAACCAGCCGAGCCGTTCAATACAATTACTATATTTGAAACGGGGACAATTCCCCCACAAATGACATTTGATCGGAATGAAATCTATGAGTATCCTACTATTCAAATTCGTGTTCGTGCCAACAACTATTTGGAAGGGTGGGAGGTAATTTCTAATATTAAGGATTTATTACATGGTAGAGGGCAAATATCGTGGAATGGTGCTTTCTATACTTTGATTCGTTGTATAGGTGGTCCTGTACTTTTGGATTACGACAAGAATCAAAGGGTGCGTTTTACTGTAAGTTTCTACATTCAACGTAGGTATTAAGTGTATGTTTAAGATTATTAATTTTAATTTTAAGGAGGTAAATTATTATGGGTTGTGTAGCAGGTAGCAGTAATGCTATTTCAGGTGTAGGAACTGTTTTTCAACGTTGGAATGGCTCTACTTGGGTCAAACTTGCGGAAGTAAACAGTATTTCCGGACCTTCTATGACAAGGGATTTTATTGATGTAACGTCTCTTGACAGTACGGGTGGATTCCGTGAGTTTATTACAGGTTTTCGAGATGGTGGAACCGTTTCGTTGACTATGAATTTCACACGTACAACTTATGATGTTGTATTTGCAGATTTTGAGGATGATGAGCCTCATTATTATGAAATTGTTCTTCCGGATGATGATAATACATCGTTTGAGTTCTGTGGTTATGTAACCGAATTACCGTTGGAAATTCCTACGGATGACAAAATCACTGCTAATGTAACCATTAAGGTTTCCGGAAAAGTGACCGTCAATTCCGGTAGTGGTTCATAGAATTAACATTTAATTTAGTACTAATCAAGTATTTTTTATATTTTTATAACAATTCTAAAAATTAATCAAAATGAGTGAAATGATTTTATTAACACGTGAAGCCCTTCTTCAAAAGGATGATCTGAAAGTTGAAAAAGTTGAACTTTCAAAAGGGTATGTTTTTGTACGTGAAATGACAGGACATGAAAAGGACGTATGGGAACAATCAATGCTAAAACAAAAACCTTCAGGTAACAAAAACAAAGGTATAGAATATGAAACTACGCTTGAAGATTTTCGTGCTAAACTTGCTGTTGTTACTGTATGTGATGCCGATGGCAATTTGCTCTTTAAACCTGAAGATGCAAAAGTCCTTAACAAGATGATGAGTGCAACCAATATGGAACGTATTGTTACGGCTGCACAGAAACTTAACGCTATTAGCGAACAGGAAAAAGAGGAAATCCTAAAAAACTCAGAAGCCGACCAGACCGACAGTTCCAATTCCAACTCTGTCGAGAATTAAAAATAATTCATCCCGACGTTCTTTTACGGCAATTAACAAGTCGTCAACTTGCGGAATGGGAGGCTTACAACGCAATAGACCCAATAGGGAAATGGAGAGAGGATCAACGTATTTCTTATTTGGCTTGGACAATAACAAATTTGTTTATTCAGGCTTATAGTAAGAAAGGTACAGAACTAACAAAATTTGAAGATTTTATTTTAAATTGGGATTCAACCGCCCCGAAAGAGGAAAAGGTACAATCCGTAGAAGAAATGAAAAATGCTTTGATGATGTTAGCAAGGTCGCAGGAAAAAAGTAAAGATGTGAAAAGGGTAAGAACAATTCCTAAAAAATAAAAGGCTATGAGTTTAATGGGACAAATGTCAATCGTAATTGGAGTTACCACCGTAGGAACTCAACGTGCGATGCGTGAAATACAGTTAATGGAGGCGACTGTAAAGAAGGCACAAGTTTCCATGATGCAGTTAGGGAGGTCTATGACCCAATTCGTATCTTTACCTGCGGGTATATTCGCAGGAGCAGCATTAGCGAATTTTGCAAAGTTTGAATTTAGCATAGCCAAAATTGTTGGTTTGGTAGGTATAGCCGACGAACAGGCAAAGGCTTGGGGTAAGGATGTACTTAATATGTCGGGTGATTTAGGTAAAGGGGCAAATGAACTTGCCGATGCTTTATACTATATTACTTCGTCAGGTTTCAAGGGTGCTGAATCAATGAATATTTTAAAGATTTCGGCACAAGCGGCAGCATCCGGTTTAGGTGAAACAAAACAAGTAGCCGATATTGTAACCTCGGCTATGAATGCTTATGGTGCTTCGACTTTAAGTGCTGCCGAAGCAACCAACGTACTTGTAATGGCTGTACGTGAAGGTAAAGGTGAACCCGAAGACCTTACTCGTGCGTTTGCTACCGTAATTCCTATTTCAGCAAAGTTGGGGGTACAATTCCACGAAGTAGGTGGTGCTTTGGCCGCCTTAACCCGTTTAGGGATGCCTGCGGCAACGGCAGCCACTTATTTAAGGCAAACATTGTTTACGCTTACAAAGCCTTCAAAACAAACGAGAGATGCCTTAAAAGCAATGGGGACAAGTGCCGGGGAGTTGCGTGATTCTTTGGAAAATCAAGGATTATTACATACCCTACGAACTTTAGGTGATTTAACCGAACGTTTTGGTGAAGAATCAATGGCACGTGTCTTTCCAAATATACGTGCGTTTATGGGTGTTATTTCTTTACTTCAAATGGATGTTGCTGAAGTAAACGAAGTATTTGAGAATACACAAAATTCAAGTTCAGCCCTTAGTGATGCGTTTGCTGCTGCCTCGGAAACGCTTAAATTCAAACTTAATTCCGCCGTAGCCGAAGGGCAATCAATGTTAATTAAATTCGGCGAGGCTCTTTCCCGTAGTGTATTACCTATTGTTGAAAGTATAGGCAGGGCATTTAAAGATTTTGGAGATTGGTTCGGAGGGCTTTCTAAAGATTCACAAGATTTTATTGCTAAAATTTTAGGAATTACAATCGCTGGTGGGCCATTATTATTACTACTTTCTTTATTGAAAGCTGGATTTAATGAAATTAAAGCTGTTGCAAAATATATATTTACCGGAGGTTGGATTAAAGGTATAAATAATACAACCAATGCACTTAATAATCAGAATAATGCTGTAAATGCCCAAACAGTAGCTGTTCAAAGACAAACTGCGGTTATAAATGCAAATACTTCTGCAAAAGTAAAGAATAATCTTGCACAACAGGCTTTACTTACTGGAAATAAATCAAAAATAGCAGGTGTAATTCCAATGCCTGTGCAGAATAAAGCAACAATGGCAGTTAAAGCGAGTATGGTTGCTAATCAAAGTCTTAATAAAGTAAAGAATCAAATACCAATACAAGCTACTAAATTAGCAACAGAACAACAAAAACTTACAATTTTACAAAATAAATATAATAGTTCAGTAGAACTTCAAACACGTTTGTTACAAGCAAGTATTCATGCTACTAATTCAGCAGTAACAGCACAACAAAGATATGAATCATCATTGGGTATTGCTGATGCTGCTGCAAAGAAAAATAATTTAACTGTTTCTATGTCGAGAATGGTTGCTGAACAACGTAATATTGCATTGTTGGAACAAGCGGCAGCACAAAAATTGGCATCCGCAGCAGAATTACAAGCAATCGAAGTAGGGCAACTTAAAAATCAAGTAGATAAACAAGCTAATGCAGTAACGGCAGCATCAGCAAAGAATAAAGCATTAAATAAAAAGGCTACATTATTACAAATTGAAGCAACAAAACTTGAAGCTGCTGCGGTAAAGGCTCGTAACGCTGCTTACCAAGAATCAATTTTACGACATCAACAATTACTTGCTGCAAACAATACAACAAATAAAGCGATAAGAGAACATCATAAATCATTATTAGCACAAAGACACGCTGCTGAAAAAAGTAGTGTTGCTATGTCTGGATTTACTAAAGTTATAAAAGGTGTTGGTTCTACTTTAACTAAAGTCACAAACTTTATTGCTGCTAATTGGATGATAGCTTTAATGTTAGCTATTGCTGCTATAAGTAAATATATTAAACATTTAAAAGAAGTAAATTATTTAGATACAATACAGAAAAAATTAAAGAAGGAAGTTGCCCAAGCCGTAGGTGAAGAAACAAGTAAAGTACAAACATATTTGGCAATAGCACAAAATGAGATACAAACAAAAGAGGATAGAAATGCAGCTATTGAAAGATTAAAAGAAATTGCCCCTGCTTATTTTAATATGCTTGATACGGAAAGTATCAAGACAAATAAGGCAAAAGAAGCTATTGATGCTTATAATGCAAGTATTACAAAATCATTAGAATTAAAGGCGGTAGATCAAGCATTAGAGGAAGAATATGCAAGAAGGAAAAAAGAAATGCTTGAAGGAACATTTAATGACGTATCCATAGGTGATAAAATTAAAATGTATTTTAGGCATATTGGAACGGCTTTACTACATGGTGCAGGATCAGCAAATTTTGGTATAAAAATAGCAGAAGATCCAAAGGCAAAACAATGGGTTGAAGAAGCTGCAAGGAAAAGTGAAGAACGACATAATAAAACGGTTGAATATTTATTAAATGAAAGGGCTATTATAAGCAGTAATACACAGGATTTAGTAAAGAATTATGACTATTTGGCTAAAAAATCTGATGAATTAATTAATCGTAATGCTGTGGTTCAAAATAAGGTTAAAAATGCTACTAAAGAAGGTAAAAAGGAAGCATTAAAGGAGCAAATGGAATACCAAAAATCTGTAAAAGCTACATTAGATTTAGGTAAGCAGACACTAACGCAATTAAAAGAAAGAGAAGAATACGCCAATAATTTAATTGCTACGGATAACGAATTACAACGGTTAAAAGAAAAAGGTGATATTGTTGGTTATGCAGCGAGATTGGGTGATTTACAAGGTACAAAAAACAAAATTATTACAGAAATTCAAGGTAAAACAGCAATACTGGAAGAAACAATTAAAAATTTAGATGAGGTTTATCAAAAAGGTCCTAAAATTTCAGAAGGTGATGACGTGGCTGATGATTTATTAGGTGAAACTAAGGAAAAATTAACTGATTTACAAAAATTATGGAAAGCCTATAATGAGAGTATGACTGCTATCCTTAACAAACAAAATTTAATGCCCGAATATGCAAAATCTTTTGAACCTGTTGAAGATGCTTTAAAAAATATCAATACTTTATTTGAAGGATTTACTAACTTATCGTCTGATTCATTTAAAAGTGTTATTGGAACAAAACAAGCTGAAGATGTTCTTGATTATTATAATAGTTTACAATTAGTAAAGAATGTATATGAAGGAACACAGAAAAGTCAAGAAGATTTATTTAAGTCTTTAGAAGATAGTATGGATTCATTATATAATGATATTTCTACTATTGATACTTTTGATGAAATAATGACTGACCTTGGATTAAAACTTGGATATTTATCAGTTAAAGCACATAATATGGGTGAAGCTTTTGACCCATTAAATTCTAAATTAACGATATATGGAAAAGCGATTGAATTAATAGATTCTTTAGTTGGATTTTTAACAGAAGAACAAAAGAAACTTTATGATAGTTTAGTACAAGTATATAAAGCATTACAATTACAAGCAGATTCTACAAAGGTTACTAATAGTATAGAAGAAATTATAGAAAAAGTAAAGGCTCTTGGTGATTCAGCGGAAACGGGACGTGATCGTTTAGAATTACTTGCAAAGGCAAGACGTAATTTGCTTAAAGGACCAAAAGATGAAAATTTTGATAATGTATTAAATCAACTTGATGAATTAACTGAAAAAGCAGCACAAGCACAACTTGCTTTAGAAATGCGTAATTTAAAAATGGATGCTATTGCAAGTTTTGCAACACTTTTTAGTGAAACTATTGGAAAAGTTGCTGCTGGTTCTAAAGATGCTTGGGATGGTTTAATTGAAGGTTTAATAAGCATTGTAAAACAAATAGGTTCAGTTTTAATTGGACTTGGTTCATGGTTATTAACAATAGGACTTCCTATTGGTGCTAAGTATTTAGCAGCAGGTATTGGAATTACAGCAATAGCAACTTACGCTTCAACTTACGTTTCTGCAAGAATGCAGAAAAATAGTGATGCTGCAAAAGATACTGAACGTACAATGTCCAAAATGGCACGTGGGGGTATTGTACCAGCAGGATATCCAAGAGACACTTATCCTGCCTTGTTAAGTTCTGGTGAAATGGTTGTTCCACCACATAAACTTCCTGAATTTGAGAATCGTGAGATGGAGGTTAAGGTTGTTGTTGAAGGAGTTACTAAAGGTAGTGACCTTTATTATGTTATGAAAGAAGTTTCACGTCGTTACAAAAATTCATTCTAATGAGTTCATCAGGATATGATAGACTGTATCATCAGTTTAAAGATATTAATGAAGAAGAATATCTTATACAAATATACAGGTCAGGAGTTTTACCAACTTCTTATCAAATAAAATATAGTGATGCTAACCCTGTTCAATTAACTTATGGAGGGGGTGACAAAAATAGTTGGGATCATACTTTTATCCAAGGGCGTGAACTTGTCTTTAAATTTTATGTACCACGTGCTGATATAGCAGTAATAGATGATTTGCTTGAAAGTCAATATAAAGAATGGTATGTTGAATTTTCTAAAGGCGGTGTAACGTTATTTTTAGGCTATCTCAAACCGGAAAATATGTATAAGCGGTTTGAAACTAATCCACCTTATATTGAAGTTGAATTGTCTGCTACGGATGGTCTTGCTGAATTAAAAGATATTGATTTTAGTATTCCTGGAGTAGACCCTGTAACAGGACAGGTAACTTTATTGGAAGCTATAAAAAATGCGCTCACACCTGTAAATATATTCTTACCATTTAAGATTCAAGTAAATACTTTTCCAAGTGAATTTACGGGATATACCATTACTACTTGTTCTATTTCTGAATCTTATTGCAATGCTAAACGGTTTTATAATATTACGGTAGAAGAAGATGAAGAAATCATAGAACCTATTAAATGTTGGGATGTTATTGAATACTGTCTTAAAACATTTAATTGTAAACTGTTTCAACATAAAGGGTATTACACGATTGTAAATCATCTTGAATTAGTAAAGAATTCAAATTCATTAACCCATATTTATGATTGGAACAATATAATTGCACCAACTTCAAGCACGTTAGAAACTGATATTTTTAAAGATATTTCAAATGAATTATACACACCGTATGTAGAACAGCAAAAAATACATCCTTTACGATCAATTACTTCTACAATTATAAATACAAACGCAGGTGAAAGTGTTGGTATTGATTTTACTGATTGGTATAATGTATGGGAATTTTCAAATCAACCTGAAGCATATTGGAAATCAGGGGTAGTACAAACAGATGGTTCTATACGTTTATTAATCGAAAATACCGATCAGCCTTGGATGCGATTAAAAACTACAATACATATAGTTCCTGAAGATGGTAAGACTACATACTTGAGATTTAAAGGAGAGTTTTATTGTTGGTTTTGGAATAAATGGGATGGAAATATTTTTAAATCTGATGGTAAGTTAAGTCAAACTGATATTAAAATTAGAGTACAAAAAGATAATTTTTGGAGTCCTTATTTATCTTTAGGAACACCTATTTATTCTCCTGATGTAAACGGAGTACAGGTTCCTAAGTATATTACTTTTGATACAAAAAATCATATTAATTTATTAATTACAAAAGAAGGAGATTATAATTTTGAATTTTTTGTAGATTCATTACGTGGGGCACAACAGTTTGATGCTTTAGGTATTCAATTACGTAATTTTGAAATTACTATATGGGATGGGGCCGGTAATGAATTTAATCCCACAAATGTAAATTCTAAACCAACTTATTATCAAGTAAACATTGAAAATAATGGGTTTGAAGATTTAGAACAAGAATTACAATTATTTGATGGTGTCAGTACAGCGGATTCTGCTGCTTTAATGATGCGTAAAGGGGGTGTTTTATATTTAACTCAATATTGGGATAGGCGTGGTGGTGTTGACGAACGTAAAATTATAGATATTAATTCTATTTATATTCTAAACAATAGAATGAAATATAAGAATTTTTTACGATGTACTATAATTGACCGCACTTTCCAAATTGATTTTGAACATATTTTAATCATTCAATCAAAATATTATACTTTTTCAAGTTATACCCGTAATTTTAGGACAGGAGATATTGAAGCTGAATTAATTGAATTAATCCACGATTCAAGAGCATACCCAGCAATAACTGAAGCCACAAAAACAGCAACTATTATTGAACCTTTAACTCCCGGAACAGACGAAGCAGAACAATTAAATATTGCAGTTCTTAAATCAGCCCCTATTACTCCTTGGGAAGTAGGTGATGTAATTCGTGCGGTACAAGGAGATTCAGAAGGTGACGTCGACTATTATCTTGCACAGGCAGATACACTTGAACACGCAACTGCGATTGGTGTTATTACAGAAATAATTGATATTGATATTTTCAAATATATTAGTAATGGTTATTTGCCTAAAGAAATATTTCCTTGTGAGGTAGGGCAGTATTATTACTTATCTCCAATAGATGCTGGTAAGATGGTAACTGAACCAACTTACAAAGAATATGAAATTGAACAAGCAATCGGTTTCGGTACTGAAAAAGGTTTTTACGTTGAAATAGATGCACGTAATCTAAATTTCAAAGAAATTGTTGAAAAATCACAAATTCCATCAGGCATACCAATCTATATGCACTGGGAAAATTCGGACATTCAAATAGAGGACAGTTACACGGAAAGTGATATAGATAGTTCTGAAAGTAGTGGTTATCCACATTACCCAAGTGATTATGATAAAGCACTTTTGAACATACCTGACGATGTAAGATGTGAATATGGTACTCAGGTAAATTTTAATTCAGGTGAATTAGTAATCAAGAAATTTGTTACAGAACCAGGAGTACCAAATACAACTTTGATTCCCGCCGGTGGGTGGTTTTTTGAAACTTATCTTGCACCTTCAATTCAGAATGTTTTATCATATACGGTACACGTTTATAAACGGAATGAGGTAGGTATTGAAACTGAATTATTTAGTTTTGAACAACGTCTTACCACCCCTAATTATTTACAACGGTACGATTATGCCTATGCAAGCGATGAAATAGTGTTAGAAGCAACCGATAGGCTTGTCTTTGAGTATTGTGCTAAAAGTACAATCGGTCCGTTAGAAACAGTTAGATTGTTTGTAGAAGGGGATACTCGTACCAATGTAAAAATTCCGATATTTGTAGAATTGCTTAACCTTACGGATAAGTATGTTACGGATATGCTTTTTGATGATAGTTCTCGTGAACTCACATTGAAACGCAATAACAATTTACCTGACCTTACAGTGGTTATTCCGGGTGAAGAATTTCTTAATATTGAAGATTTTGACTTTGATTGGAATGATATTACAACAGGAGTTTCTCAAACCTATATTCTAAAAGTAAGGGCTTCTTATGCTTACCGTATTGTTTCCGTAGTATTACAATCTGATACTACGATGGATGATATTACGATTGAAATAAATGGTAATCCTATTACTTGGGAGGATGAATCTATAAGTATTGACGTAACAACAACACCGTTAGAAAAAGTAGCTAAATTTGAATATGATAATCTTGTTGAAATAGGTGATCAGGTAACTTTGGTTACTTCGGGAACTGATGCATTTGCAGAGGTGTTAAGAGGTAGTTTACGAACAGTACGTTCAAGTGATATACAAACTTCATCATTATAAATTATGGCAAAGCAATTATACCACCCAAAGGCAAAAGAAATAGATGCTTTTACTTTTAAAGTAAACGTAACCTCTGCTACTGTTTATCCTGTAAGCGGTATTTTACGTATTCAATTACCTTTGGTAAGCGGTAAAACTTATGCTTGTTGGGTTGATTGGGGTGATGGTACTGCAAAACAGTATATCAATGCTTATAATTCTGCAAATTCAGCCCATACTTATTCAACAGAAGGAACATACACGATACGAATAGCGGGTGTTTGTCAAGGATTTTACGTTAATGGCTCCGCTAATACATATTCTATAAAGAATACGATTACCGAAGTTGTTAAGTGGGGAACTAAAGCTGATTTCCGTCAATTAGATTTTTATAATTGTACGAACCTTACAAAGCTACCTTACGATACGAATGGAATGACTGCCATTACAGGGGCAGCAAGTATTACCACGTTCGCAAATTTTGTAAGAGGTTGCACAAGCCTTGCACAAGATTTAAACGATAGGTTATTCTCACTTTGTCCGTCAGTTACATCATTTTATTATACTTTTGGTTCGTCAGCAGTTCAAGGAACAATACCGGAAGATATGTTTGTTGAACAAAGTACGAATGTAACCACATTTGAAGGTACTTTTTATGATTGTAATGTTTCTGGGGTTATCCCAAGATATTTGTTCTATACAAATACAAACGTAACAACTTTTCAAAGAACATTTTATAGTTCACTGGTTTCAGGTCGTGTAAATGCTTATTTGTTTGAAAAAAATACAAAAGTTCAATATTTTACAGAAACATTCGGCTATACAAATGTTCATGGTAACATTGACCCGTTGCTTTTCTCATTTGCAGGAGCAAGTGTATTATCCTTCAATGGAACATTCAGAAATACAAATATGGGATGGGACGACAGTAGTTCGCCTACAGAGGTATTGCCAGACGATATTTGGGACACGAATATCAATGTCACTGATTTCAGTTTTACATTATATGTGACCAAGTACAACTGTACCATTCCATTATGTTTCACTCAGAACACAAAGGTTACTACATTCGCTTCTCATTTTTCAGGAACTCCTTTCATTGGGACAATCCCAGTAGATCTATTTGTTCAGGCAGGGGACTCTGTGTTGAGTGTCAATAGCACATTTAATGCAACTTCAATTCAGGGGATACCTGACCATTTATTCTGGTCAAATCCGAATATATGGGATTTTGGAGGGACATTTGCAAATTGTGATAATATAGGTCCAAGCAATAATGGACTTGGGTATTACCCCATAAATAATGTGCTTTTCAGTCAGAACACAAAAGCAACAAATTTTGGCCAAACGTTCTGGGATAGCGAGAATATTGTTCAACCTCTTCCTCCTGATTTATGGGCAAACAATCCCCTTGTCACATCTACATGGGGTTGTTTTGCTAAAGTTCAAATTCAGTATCAAGTGCCAAGTGCGATTCCTGTTGGAATATTTGCCAATATGCCTGATTTGACGAATGTTTCATATTTCTTATATCAGGGCGGTTATTGGATGGGCAATGTACAGGGGGAAATACCAAGAGATTTATTTATTTATAATACCAAACTTACTAATGTTGAATTTTTTGTCAGGTGGAGAGGCGGAGTGACTCGCATACCAAACGGGTTGTTCAGAAACAATAAATTGATCACTAATTTTTATTGGTTTGCACAGGGTGCTGGTAATATTAAACTTGAAAGGTATGTTTTTTCTGAATCAAACGATGTTGATGCTTACGAACATTTCAGGGGTGCTAATATTTCAGGTACGCAAGCCCTGAGAGAGGCATTTTTTAACGCAACTAATGGAGGCAGGGATTATTACTTGAATCTTGATGTTGCTCCGGCAACTGATTGGGTAGAGGATGATGTCATTACAGGACAGACATCGGGTGCAACTTGTATCGTAATTGCCAAGATTTCTGCAACACAATATGAAGTTAAGAATAATTGGGGAACATGGACTTTAGGTGAAGTCGTGGGGGTTACAGGGAATGCAAGTAAATTGGCAGACCAAGGAACAACAAGACCTACAATTACATCTGGTGCAGCAGCCGGTACGAGTTATGCCCCTGAACTTTGGGATGGAACGAAATATGATATGTATGCTGAAATCGCTGATTTAAGACCTCGCCCATCAACATTATGGCAGGCTGGGGATACAATAGTAGGACTTACATCGGGGGCATCATTTGTTATGATGGAAAATCAGGTAACAACAAGATGGACGTTTGCAATAAAGGAATTAACTGGAACATTTCAAGTAGGAGAAACGGTTGGGGTATCCGGAGTCCCGGCAAAGCAAATAACATTGGCATCAAGAACATTTACCTTTAATGGTAGGTATATTACCATCAATGTTTCACCAGTAACTGACTGGGTTCTTGGCGATGTAATTACCGGACAATCTTCGGGAGCGACCTGTATTATAACGAGTAAGATTTCAGCCACACAATACTATGTCAGAGGGATGGTCGGAGCATTTACCGATGGTGAAGTAATTGGAGTTACCGGTAATGCAAATAAATTGGCTGATCAAAGTGCAGGTTCACCAGTGTTTGGATACGCTCCTTTACATACACAAATGTATTATGGAGGTCAAAATGTAATGTCTAATTGGGCAGATATACCAGCAGATTGGAAATAATATGAGAGCACCTATTATATACGAAGATTATGAAACCGATATTGAGAATAACGGTTTACGCAAACGTAAAGTTCTTGTACGTATTGTGGATGATACTTATTTAAGAGATAAAAAACATAAACCTTCTAATATTAGAAAGAATACTGTGGTATATGGTTGTGAATTTGTCTTTGACGACAATATCCCTTTTGAGCAACAACGTATATTCATGGAAACAATTCTCCACGACCAGATGATGGAAGAGAATGACAAGTTCAAAGACCGGGTTATCGGTAACTTTTCTGAAGAGAAGAAACAGAAATTTAAGGATAAGATTGGGGGAGCTACAAACCAATCATTGAATGCCCGCCAGCATTTTAAAAAGCTGAAAGACGAAGGGGCGAAGTACATGATCATTGAGGATATCGAAAACGGAATATTGGTAAGGTGTGACGAAATAAATGACTAAAACTTATGAATTATGGCAACGATACGTGAAATTCAAAAAGAGATTACTCGACCTACCTCGGTAGCAATAATGCTTGTCTTATTCCAAGGATTTCAACTTTTATTCCCAGATAAACTAACTCCTGAATGGGAAGATTGGACGTATAGTGCCATTACCGTAATCGGGGGTACGGGTTTGTTGGATAAAGCATGGCGAAATCGCCACATTATAATTAATAAAGTTAAAAACGTTTTTAAAAAAGGAGGTAAAAATGAACAATCTGAAAGAAGCCTTGACGAGAATTCTCAGGGCAGTTGAAACCGGAATGAAGGCTTATGCCGACGAGAAAATTAACACCGCCGAATGGATTGGTATTGGTACGAAAATTATTGCCTGGATTTGGATTTTCCGAAATCTTAAACTTATTTGGGCAGATATTGTAAACGCCACACCGGAAGCATACCAAACGATGCACTCAGAACTCTGTACTTCGTTTGATATCCCACAGGATGAACTTGAAGAAAAAATTGAACAAGCCTTGTCGTTAATCCTTTTGGTAGTGGCAATGATTTGGGGTAAAAAGGAAACCGAAATGGCTTTGAAACTTAAAATGACAAATTTTGCTGATTTAAGATTTAAGGAAGTAGATACCACCGCTTGACGACCGTACAAAGAAAAAGGAACTAAATGTAACTTTGAAGATTAGTTTTCATAAGTTACATAAGATAATTCGGCGACTATGCAGGGGCAAGTCGTGCGAATAGTAGATTTTTTCATTTTACAGTTTGGTTTTGATTTAGAAAAGGGCTGAGAACGTTGGTTCAAAGCCCTTTTTTATTTTAGCAGTACATTTACACTACTTTACACAAATAATGTAAGACAAGCCGCGACACCATGTTGATTTAAGTTGTTTTAACACGCCAATAAAACCCTTTAGCCGTATTATTAATTCCTCGTACTACTCTACGTATAGCTTCAATAGAAATCTCGTTGGCACGGGCGGCATCCGATATACTTTTGTATTCGTGGATTACTATTCCGTTTTTAACCTGCTCAATAGCAACATTCTTTTTTACGTTACCCCGTGTACTACGACGGAAATAACCTATTTCGTAAACGTAATTAAGATATTTTTCAACCGTAGTGAACTGTTCAAACTGTAAAGGTGCTTGTCGTAATATTTCTGACATAGCACTTTTAATGACTTTTTCTTGGTATTGTTGGTCTGTTAAAATCATACAGGTACACTTTCAAATAAATGTAAAATCAACGTATCATTATCAAGTTTAAACGTACCTATATACACGTATCTATACCCTAATATACGTTCTATTTGTTGTCCTGTACCAAACAAATAGAATTGTCGTGGTTCTAATCCTACTTTCTCATCAATCAAACACCAAATACACATTGATCCCTGTTGTGTTCCAACATATAGGATTTCAGCATTTTTTGGTAAATGTATTGTTGAAGTAAGTTGTATAGGGATTTGATATTTAAAAATAACATTATTCATGATCGTTCAATTACAGTTATACTGATTATTGTTTTTCTTACAGTTTCACGTTGCCATTCAAAACCAAATAACTTTTCAAACCAAGTACATTTTTCAAAGATAGGTTTTGTTTCTACTTTTTCAACGGAATAAACCACATCATTTTTTGTACCTTCAACTATTGTTTTTAAAGCATCAATAATTGTTGTATCAATCGGTGTTTTCATCTGTTATCTCCGTTACCGTGAATCATACCTCTTTCTTTACGACTTGCTAATTTATTAATATTCATTTTAGCGATTGTTTCCAAGTCATACCCAATGTCGTGAGCAAGTGCATTGATATACCAAAGTACATCACCAAGTTCTTTGGCAAGTTCAAGTCTTTTTTCATCTAAAAAAATTCCTTGTTCGTCACGTAAGACTTTACCTACTTTTTCAGAAACCTCACCTGCTTCACCCGACAATTTCAATGCCGGGTAAATAATTGACCAGCGTCTGTTATAAACAGCCGTTGATAATGCCTGTTCTTGATACTCTTTAAATTCCATAATTAAATCATTTTTTAGTTGTTTTATTAATTTGAAAACCCATTCCTTCGTTAAATCCCACCTCCAATGCCCGCATATAGGCACGGTTTAGGATGGATTGTAGTTCTGCAAGAAGCTCAGGGGATACTGATAGCATTGGTCTTGCATCAAATTCTTCTTTCATCTCCTCCCAGAACGGGAGGTATGTCTCTTTAATTTCTTCTGAAAATTTGTGTTTCATTCCGTTCCCTCCTTTCTTTTTATTCGTTGTGTATATGTACAGTTTTTCCGTACATATAAGTAGTTAGCGGTAATGCTAAAAACCGCACCTCCGACAAGCAATCTCATAATAATTAGCTTCCTTTTCAATACCGATAAATTTTCGGTTCAGTTCTTTGGCTGCTAAACAAGTCGTACCGCTTCCCATTGTGTTATCTAAAACCATATCGTTTTCGTTTGAATAAGTGGATATTAAATATTTCATAAGTTCCAAAGGTTTTTGTGTTGGGTGGTTTCCTTTTTTTCTTTCAGTATTTATTTCAAGTACAGACTTTGGGTATTTTTTATATTTTGGCACATATTCATCTGTTTTACAACCGCTATCCGTTAAATAACTGCCTTTATTCCCTCGCTTTGCTCTTTTTTTTGTGTTTAATTCAATACCTTGTGGATTATAAATCATTTTGTTTTTAGTGTTTGGATATGTGAATCCCTTACTAAAAACTAATATATTTTCGTGTGATTTTAACGGCATTACATTAGCAAGTTGAAATCCTGTTGCGTTTTCTTTTTTCCATATCCACTCATACTTAAACATTTCGTAATTACTACTAATCAATTTAGTTGTAAAAGGTTGTGAAGCGGTTAATACTATTGCTCCGTTGTCTTTTATTATTCGCTTGTATTGTTTCCAAAGCAAATCCAAATCAATTATACTATCCCACTTACAAGCCGTTGTTCCATAAGGTAAATCAGCCAAAATTAACTGTACCGATTTATCGGGTATTAAAGGCATAATATCTAAGCAATCGCCTTGAAATAAAGCACTACCGCTAACATCGGCTATATGCAATAGCGGTGTTTGTGCGTTATTCAACATTTGTTCTACTATCATAATTTATCTGTTATTTAAAGTTTTGTGTTTCAAATCCGCTACTGCACATAGCCGTATCCGTTAGCAAACATTAAAACGATTTGCTAACAGGGGCTATAAATAATAAAACCCCTGCCAGCACACCGCTTCGATTTACAACCGTTCAAGCCTTTCTTTTAAGCATTGGTTGTAGGTGTTCATTGCTGTTGCCTGTACCTGCAAAAGTGCTTTCTGTACATCATCAACGGCTTTCACTTTGTCCGACATTAGAAAAGCATCGAGTTTATTCAGCTTTTCTTCCAGTTGTGCCTGTTCTTCAACAAGGCGTTCTTTAAAATCACTCATTTGTTTATGTATTAAGTTACGTGCAGTAATTCTACCCCCACCGCACAAAAAGGGGTTTTACATATTCATAGCCCCGATACGTTATAGGCAATAAAAATTACTTAACAACTCTTACTGTATAACCATTTATCTTTAACCACCAATATTTAAGCCAGCTAATTTCAACCCATTCACCTTCTTCTAAGTGACCGAAGTAATGGGCAACATATCCACCTTTCCAACCTTCGTATTTCATAATCGTAATTTTAAAAGCCTATAACAAAGTGTAAAATTAAAAGCACAATATAGGCGTTTATGCATTTAATCTAAGTTAGTGGTTTGCGCTTCAAATCTTACACAAACCGTTATATGTCATTTTTATTCCGCTCAATCTTGTTTCTTATCATATCTCCTTTTGCTAAAAATTCAGGATCATAGTATCTGCTGGGATTCTTGAGGTGTATGTAAACCCTATCTATTGCCTCTCTCAGATATAAAATGTACTCATCCTGCGCTTCAATTATCTTATTCTTTTGCTTAAGTTCATCGAAAAGAAATTTGATATAGGGCTCTTGCTCTTTGATGATTTTGACAACAGTACTACCATCGTTAAGCAGACACCACTCCGCAAAGGCTTCTGTTTCCTCTGCCGTGTAGGTTAATCTCTTTAAAGCATCCCAAACTGACGGACACTTTATCCTTTCTTGACGGATGTACTTTTCTCCAAATTGATTTATACCTTGAATGGTAATAATTTTACTACCATCAGGTAACTCTTCAAAACTTAATTCTGCTGTCATTTTGTTTCCTCCCAAAGTTTAATCACTTAATATTTCACCACACAATAAACACCGTTCTGGCTTTCCACAACCACCGTAAACCATAGCGTATGGATGTACACATTCTTTCTTACCCTCACCCTCTTTGTACAAATTGCACTTTGTACATTGCAGCATCATCGTGTTATCCCATTCACCAATAGGGAGCCAATGGTGGTCACATACCTCTGCTACCACCGTGTCAATGTTTCTTCTTGGTCTATCTCTCAAAGCGTCTGTATAGCCATCTCCATAGGCTTTATCAGCACAGTATTCTGCATATTCTTCAAATTGCCTTATGGTCATTGTAACAAAAACCTCTGATTGGTTAGACTCTCCAACAACCTTTATTACAGGTATTATCTTCTTAGACATTAAATATTCAACACTTGTCATTTTGTTTGCCTAATTCGTTACGTAAATTACTATGACTTTGTAATAAAAATAATTGTGTGGCTTTTTCTTCAAGCCATTCAATATAATCTCTAAAAGGTACTGTTTCTTTATAAGAACCTGTTTCAGATTTAAAGGCAATTTCTAATACTTTTTCATCAATGTTTCTCATATCTGATCTGTTATTACGATTTTTACAATAGTTTTCTTTAAAGCATTCTTTTTCCAAATAAAGGATCATCTACATTTGAAAAAACATCATAGGTAACGTTACCTTCAGAAGCACCTACTATCATTTTGATAGCATCAACAATTACAATATCAATACAATTTTTACTCATACTCTGTAATTATTAAGTAAATGTGAAAAAAATAAAACAATACCTATTGCAACAGCAAGTCCTATAAAAAATATGACAAGACACCCTGTACAACCTAAACCATAATTTGTATCAATCTTTTTCTGAAAATTTTCTGCTTCATCAGAATTTTCCGGACCATCTAAGTAATTTTCCATATCAATTAATTTTTAAAGGTTAGTTAAAAAAGAGGGTAGGGATTACAGAAAACGTGGAATCAATGATATGTCAAATACCCTACCCTCTGAGAACGCCGACTTTAACCCATCGTAGGTTTTTTCCTTATTATATTTAATACTTTAGTCCAATGAATTAATTGGTCATTTGCACCAAGTACAATTTTTAAAATTTTTTTTGAATATTTACCTTGTAATTTTTTACGCATCGTATTGGTACAATCAAACGGTGAAATACCGTATTGATCAAGTACCCCCGCTAAATCGTGAATATTGTTTTTACAATATTCTATCGCACGTAATCCATAATGTTTTGATACTTTATCGGCTTCACGTTGAGCACGGTAATCATCAAATGTTTTCATATTAGTTTTCTATTAATTCTTTTGCAAGAGTTAAAGCCCTATTTAAGTCAAAATCTGCTTTTTCTATTTCTTTTAATTTCTTTTCATTAAGTGGATAAGCATTATTGGCTATAGTAGATTTTTCAATAGCATCTACTAAATTACTCAAAGCATACAATAAATCATTTTTTGTACTCTTGTTCATTTTTTATGATTGTTTTACTTGTGAAACACCATTTTTAATCGTAACCGTAAACGTACGATCTGCATACGAAGCGTAAGTAGGTTCGTGGGTTATTATAATAAACTGAATACCTAATTTCTTAGAAATTTCTTTTATCATTTCTGAAGCGTTTTCTTGATATTCGGCACTCAGAAAACGCATAGGTTCGTCAAGTATGATTGTATTACGTGTACGTTTTACAGCCATACTCCAACTTGCAATGCGTAAAGCAAAAGCAGCAACATCAACAGCACCTACACCAGATGAATCCAACGGGTTAAACAACTCACCGTTACGTTCAAAAAGTATATCACATTCTGTTTTATTACGCCTTTCAACAAGGTCAAGTTTAAGTTTGTAAGGGTCCGGGAAAATACTTTCAAGAGCCAACGTAGCAATATCAGAAATATGAAATTGGAGTTGCTGTTGTGTTTCTAAGCCAACGATTCGTACAATTTCACGTACACGTTCAAGGTCGGATAAATACTTATCGGTAGTTTTTATTTTGGTATTTACCCGTTCAATAGAATTTTCTAACTCTATTTTCCTACCCTTTATTTGCTCAAAGCGTTTACGCAGATCAATCAGTTCCATTTAAATCGTTTTCAAGGTTTTTAATACCTTCAAGTATTTCAGAATTAATTTTGGTTAATTCTTTTTCAATATCATCAATCTTGGTTTGAGCCTGTTTTATTGTAGTACATTCCCAATCCTCGTTAAGTTGTTGCAGTAAAGCCTCACGTTGTCCTTTGAATTGTAGGAACTTTTCGTTGGCTTCTTTAATTTTTTCTTTTAATTCTAACAAATCTTTTTCGGTCATAATCAGTTATAAATTAGGTACAAATTCTTTTTTCATTTCTTTTACGTTTTATGTGTTTCATAATTCTACAAATTTATAAATCAATTCTTTGATATTCTTCCGTATTCTGTTCTTTTCAAAAAACTTTTCTAAATTTGCTTGAAATGATATTTCTGTTTCAAAATCCATACTTAATCCCGATATAAAGGCATCAATACGATTGTTTATACGTTCTTGTGTTTCAATATGTTCACGGCTAATTACATCGGTTTTAATTGGTATAAATATTTGTTCGTAAGTATGATCTGTTGAATCATATAGAAACACACAAGGTTCGTGATCTACCTGTGAAGCCGTCCAACGAAATATACTGCCGGGATTTATTAATATTCTACCCTTATATTTTTCTACAAACGTAACGTGGTTATCACCTGTTAAAATCAAATTATATTGTGGATATTTTTTAAGTAAACTACGTGCAGGGGAAGCCTCACAACCGGGATAAGGTAGTTCATTTTTGTATGTCATTACGTGCCAAACCAATATATTTTCAAAAGAGGCTTTGATAGGTTCTTCCCCAAAATGAGTTCCTTCTAATACGGTAATTCGACCTGATGCGGCGAGTACATTTACCCCACTTTTTTCGGCAAGTTGAAGGTTATGTTGTGGTAAATCGTGATTGCCATATACGGTAAAGAAATATTTTGGTAAATGTTCAATACACATTGAAAGCAAATAAGGACTTGGTTTCCAATGATGGAATAAATCACCTGAATGCAGTACAGGACAATTATATTTCTTAGCCAAATCAGCAATCCAATCAATCTTTTCCCATTGGGTCTGCCAATAATCGTCCAAACGACAAACAGGTTTTGTTTCCCGAATGTGCCAATCACCTGTAAGAATTAATTTCATAGCTTTTTACAAGTTAAATATGTTCTTTGTCTTCCCATCGGCATACACCGGTAATATCCTGCATCAATTGAAGAAATATCAAGCATTTCCGGTGCTACCTGATAAATCGACTCGACGACATACCCATCTTTTCCATTTATAAATAATTTTCCATTTGTACTAATCCTACCCGGTTGCACTTTGATTAACCAACTGACCGCTGTTCCATCATCCACAAATCCCTTTCCACTTATGTTGTACTCGCCGTGTTTCTTTTGAAAAATTGTTATTTTGTCAGATACTTCAATTTTGAAAGTATCGGATAAATTAACCGGTTCCCAAAATTCCACCTCTTCACCGTCAAAGGTCTTTGCTTTAACAATTCCGGGTGTTCCCTGCTCTTCAGTGAAAACATTCCATGGTAGTATTGGAGCCAAACCTAAAAGGGAAGCAAGACCTAAGAAATTTCTACGTTCCATAATTTTATTTTAATTTAGTCCCACAAAAAGGGCAAATTTCAATTTCTGAATATTGCTTATTTAATTCGGCTTGTTTTAAGCCCGTTTGAGTAATAGAATCGGTTAAACGGTTATACTTGCCTACCCAACCCTTTAAAGTGGCTAATTTGCCTTGTAGTAAGCCTTTTTTGGCTATATTTTGTAGTATTGGCGTTAGTTGTTTGTCTAAAGCCATCAATTTACCATATTCGGCTAATTTTTCACCTTGCTTTTCATATTTACTAATTAAGAAATTTAACCCGTTACGTTTTGCTAATAGAATATTACGTTGCTCTATTTTAGCAATTAAAGAATCTACACGTTTTTCGTATTTACGTAGTTTATTAATTTCTGCTATTTCTTCGTCAATCTCTTTTAAGTTATAAACCAAAGCAAATAATTCCCTACCTCTCCTTACAAGCCCTACCTCTTTACGTTTAAGTTTTTCAAGGCGTTCAATTTCTGTTTCAATCGTATCAAGATTATCGTATTTTTTAAGTTCTTCGGTTTCGTCGTCAAGTATTCCTTTAAGGCTTACAATATTCTGTGTAGTTGCCCGAATCTCTTTTTGAATTGATTTAATAGAACTGTCAATTAAATCAATTCCTGCAATTTTATTAAAAAATCCGGCTACCTGTCCCGGTGAATCACTTAAAAGGAATGGTTTGTCGAGTTGCTGTTGTAAATTTATTTCGTTAATATTCAAAATTTCCTGTACCTCGGTTGGCGTACCCGTACCGAAAGCCTTTAATTCGATTACTTCTTCTTCCCCTGCCTTTTTAAATACATAATTATTTTCCTTACCTTTATTTCTTGCAATACTATGCGTTTCGGTTTCAACGCTTACGTGCGTATTACCACCCCACGTACTACAAAAAGCATCCCCCGTAGGACGGTTCCAAACCAACCAACGCAAAGCCCTTATAATAGCGGATTTACCACTATCGGTAGCCCCTACGATAACATTTACCCCTTTATCAAACTCTAAAAAGGTTTTTCTATGGCTTTGAAAATTCTTAATTTTAACGGATTTAATCATTTGGTCTAATTCTACGTGTTCTAATTATTGGTTTGTTTCGTCTAACTCGTTTAATTACAGGGGCATTACGTACAATTTGATTTTCGTCAACTTCGCTAAAACCTTCCCGTATATCGTTTTCTATGGTACGCATAGTATCCCAAAAACCTTTGCCACCGTTTAAATTAGGCCACCAACGGGCAATCATCCAAACTTTTGTACGTTTGGTTTTAACCCAATAATAACCTGCTTTACGTTTATTTTTTGTAATCATTTTACAGGAAATATTTTAATATACTCATCCCAAACGGGAATACCTTCTGTTTCGGATTGTCCGGGTTTAATTACACGCATATCTTTAAGACGCACGGTTTTAAATACTGTAAAAACGCCTTCCTGTCGTTTATCAAGTAGTTTATTTGCTAAAAATAATCTACCGTTTGTCATAATAATTAAGTAGTTTGCTTTCATACTTATTTTGTTCTTACACGTTTTACAGGTTGTAACGTAGTAGTGTCAAAATTCTCTTTTACAAGGAAATTATGAAACGAAGTATAACCTATCGTCAGGAAAATTGCTACGGGTTTTGTTACTTTATTGGTTACAAAATCGTCACCGTTTTCGTAACCAAAATAAAAATAGTCACCTTTTTTCTTGGAAAAAGCGTATTGAGCATTTTCCTTACCATAAAATAAAGGAACCCATTTTTTAAGGCGTTCTAAAATATATTCATCATCCATCTTTTTCTTCTTTAATTTGGGTAAAATGTTGTAATTGTTCAATATATTTTGCCTTACATAAAGGACAGCAATTCGATAAAGTAGCCCTACTTGCCGAGTTTGAACTAATCGTACTGATTGATTTATCAACCTTTTTACCGCAAAGTGTTTTAGAACCTTCTTTGATATGGTACATTTTTAACGTTTAATTTGATTAATTATTTCTTCTATTTCAGAATCAAGCATAGCTGATGTTACTCTTGCTGTAAAGTGTAATTGAAACCTGTCAAGTGCAGCGTTCCACGCTTCGTCTTGAACCTCTTTAATCCATTTTAACCAATTACCGGAATTCTTTACGTAATCAATCCTTAATTCTTCTGGCGTTCTCATTTTGTCTGTTTTTAAGTTATCTTCATATACGTATTCAATAGTCATATTTCCAAACACGGTTGCTACATAATGTTGGAATCTTTCTATTTCTTTGTCTATTGCCATTTTATTTCAATAGTTTTAAAGTTGGTGAAAGTCCACAAGCCGTATGATAAACCGCAATAGCATCGGCTACGGCTTCGTCACTATATTTAATATTCTTCCAAGGTACGTCGTACAGTTTTTTAATAGCTTCAATCATTTCTGATTTTACGGCTGCTTTTTTACCTAATACAAATTTTTTAGAATCCATTTCGGAATACCATTCTACGGGTATTTCCAAAGTATCGGAAATAGTTTGTACCATACCTGCCACGATACCGATCATAACCGCAGCGGAAGCATTTTGGCTACCGTGTGGTGCTTCCGAAAGGATAAAATCTACTCCGTGAGTACGTATTAACCCAAGTAAGATTTTATTTATTTCGCTAATACGTCGAACGGTATCGTCTGATTTACGTATCCGTGATTTTTTATTTTCAGGTGCAGTTTTAATACAACCCGAATCAATAATTTTGCTATCCTTAATAATGGCGTAACCCCAAGCCGTAAACGAAGGATCATTGGTTAGTACGGTTAGGTGTTTATTCGTTCTTATCCGCATGATGTTTTACATATTTAATGACAGTTTCCCTTTGTGATTTAGTCAACGTGCTCGTGTGTGATACAATTTTAAGGTATTCATCCATAAAATCCTGTGGTGTCCAACCATTATAAAACTTATGGGTAAAGGTTCGCATATTAGACCGTAAATCAAAAATTTGCTTTTTCATAACAAGTCTGCTAAATATTCTTCCTTATGATATAATCGTTTTGCAATGTCTTGTAATTGTTTTTTGGCTTCTTCGGTGTCTGCTTTTTTAGCCATCTGTTCTGCCAAATACCAATCTACACAATACAAATGATTGGCGTCCTTGATTAGTTGCGCATCATTTTTTGTCATCTTTGTTTTGGTTTACGTTCTGTTTCAAATTTACTTTCAATTTCTTCCCAAAGGTCAATTACCTCGTTTCGTAATTTATCTTCAAGATTATTGGCTTCAACTTTAGCAATAGAACTTTCCATTGATATACCAAGGCTTTCACCACCGACGGTGTACATTGTATTTTTAGTAAAATCCTTGATAAATTGCAGATTCTCACGTATATCGTCTATTCCGTAGTCGAAAAGAATTGTAACCGAAGCCGTATGGTAAGGCTTCCAAATCGAAGATTTGAATACTTCAACATCGGTACGTACCCCGATTATACGTTTAACTTCCTTACCTGCAATCTTTTCTTTGATACTGATTTTTTCAGGTTTTGTCATACGCAATCGTAAGGAAGAATAAAAGCCTACGGCTTCACCACCGGGAGTTGTGTACTTTTGTCCGTACATTCCGGCATCCATATTTACACGTACCTGATTACTACATACCATTAGCAGGTTATTTTTGGTAAGTATTCGGCAAGTACGACGTAATTCTTCACTAAACTCTTTGGCACGACGCATTCCCATTTTATCACCGTCTTTGTTTTCCATTTCCATATCGGTTGACAGGGCAGCAAGGGAATCAGCCATTACACCGTTAATAGTAGTACCTTTTGGTTCCCAAGCACGGACTGATTTAAACACTTCGGTTACGGTATCGGGCGTGGTATAGTTGATTTCTTCAATATTTACGTCAAACATTTGTGCGAATTGTTTGTTTAACCGTGCTTCCGGGTCGTGAAACATTATATCACCACCTTTACGTTGAATAGCCCCTGCAATTTCGGATAATAGAACTGTTTTTCCTGCCCCTGATGGCCCGAATATTTCTACAAGAATACCGCCCGGAATGCCACCACCACGCACACGTCCACCACTAATGGCAAGGTCAAGCAACGTGCTACCCGTACTGATAACGTTAGCCATATTACCGTCATACTTACGTTTCTTTTTAGCCGGTGTGGTAGCATGGCGTTTAATTTGTTCATTTAAGTCTGGTTCACTTTTCCGAATTCTTTTCATTTATTAATTTTTTAATAATTATATCAATGATTCGCTGTTCAAGTTTGGCATTTTTAAATTCAAGCCGTAACCTATGACAAAAAGCGTAAAACGTTGTTTTCCTAAACGGGTAATGATGCCATTCGTATAACGATTTTGCAACTATTCGTTCTATAAAATCACTTTCTGTTTCAGTACGTTTATTTTTCCATTGTTGTAAAAGGTCAAGTATCACGCTTGTTTTTGTTACACCTTCTGCAAGTGTATAAAGCAAAAGGAAGGAAGATACCTCCTTTGGTACTAAAATACCAATGAAAGTAACTTCCTTTGTTCCTTCAGGATTACGTTGTTTTTTAATAATAGCCATTACTTAGCCTTTTTCTTTGCATAACATTCATTCCAGACTTCGCAATCGTCGCAATCATCATACTTGTTGGTATCCTTGCCAAACTTATGATCGAACGGGCAGTCCAATTCTTTTTTAGCACCACCCTTAACAGGTTTTTCCGGTACTTTGGATTTACGTTTCCTTACAGGAGTAGGTTCGGGTTCTTCATCGTCCTCATCCTCATCCTTGTTATCTTCTTCATCATCATTCTCGTCAGTATCCTCGTCAGTATCCGTATCTTCCTCCGTATCATCATCCTCATCTTCATCATCTTCTTCCTCGTCGTCATCATCGTCGTCTTTTACAGGTTTGCTTTTTACGTTACGTTTTGATTTAGGCTTTTCATCCTCATCATCATCGTCATCATCTTCTGCAACAGTTTCAAGAAACTTAGCCTTTAAATCTTCATAAGAAAGTACTTCAAGACACTCGTCAAGATTAGGAATCTTATCAAGAATCTTATCCGTATATTGTTCTACACGGTCAACAAAGTCAAACCTTGAAGGTTCCGGAAATTTGTTACCTCCAAAACTGTTTTCAACAAACCTTACACGCAACGTAAACCCTTCGGTATGGTCGGGAAAAGTTTCAAACTTTTCGTCGTCTGAAAGTTGTTCTTCAAACTTTTCCTGGAACAGAAAGTCTGAAAAATCAAATAAATAAAGTTTGTTTTTGCCACCCTTCTTTTTATCGTGTACGATAATAGCGTAAAGATTACGGTCGCTTGTACCTAATGCTTTAATTTCGGCATCGTCACCGTCAGACTTACGAAGTTTTTCACGGTACTCACAGATAGGGCATTTCTTACCAAAGGTAGTTGGGCATACGTAACTACGTGGTTCTGCTCCGATACTACGGTGAGTTTTAAACGGGCGTTTGTACCAAAGTGTTCCGGGAGTTGCAATTTCAAGATCGGGGTCACGATCAGGGTGTTTTTTGTCGGTAACGGTGTATGGCATAATATCCATATCAACTCTTGTATCGGGTTCGGGTTTGAAAACTTCAACCCCTTCCGGTAACTTTAAGTACGAAAACGACGAACCACGCTTACGTGCATCGGCATTTTTACGGGTTTTTCCACGAAAACTACTCTTACTTTTTTTCATAATTAAATTAAATTAAAAGTTAACTTCTATTTAAACGAACACGTGTGTTAATTTCTTGTCTTTTTGCTTGTTTCAATTCTCTTTCTTTACTTAAATTCCTTGCTACCGATGGTCCTGCAAAATATTGCTGACCGTGTAATATTACAAGATTTTCCAATGCCGCCTTACGAGTAAAGGAAATTTCATTCTTTACAATTTCAGCATCATTACATTCCTTTAAGGCATCCAACCATTCTTCTTTTGCCTTAATATGACGTTTATCACGACGGTAATAGGCTTCAATATCTGCTGCGTTAGGTTTTTCCTTATTACAGCATTTAACCGGATCATCGTTAGCTTCTGCGATAAGTTGGGAACGAATCAATTTAATGTATTCTTCTGCCCGTGTAACCTTATCCTTACAAGCTGACCAATACCTGCCATACTTAACGGCAAGTTCTGCCTGTTCCAGCCACTCAACGTCAAGGGCAGTTTCGTCAATACGAATATCTTTTTCGTAATTCATTTATATTAATTTTTTTAGTTTTACAGATACTATTTATTAATAGGCTTTCTAATAATGCTTTATGGGTACTTATTTCTTCGGTTATAATATCAAAAGCAGAAATAAACCCATCACACCAAATATCAGCATCCGTACAATTTGGAAACGGAGAATCTTCTTCAGTTCCAGTTGGTACTAATTGTTTTGCTAATCCAAAAATGTCATTAGTCATTTTCTTTTACGTTTTAATAATCGTTTTAAAGATTTTGCTTCGTCAATAACAATACTTGCTACGTTATCTTGCATTTCTTCGAGCAAGTCAATAGGAGAACGATTAAAAGGAATCGTTTGGGAGTAACCGGTTTCAATTTTTACATTTTCGTAATCGCCAAGATTTACGTTGTAAGAAATTGTAACCCAACATTTGTTGTCTTTGATTTCAACTGAACCTTCTGTTTTTTCTGCCATATTATTAATTTTTAGTAACGGAATAACTCGCATAAACAATACGTGGAAAACCTGCATTATAAGTAGGTTCAAGGAATTCTTCAAGTATAAGTGCTGCACGTTCATTATCACTACTTAATAAAACCGATTGAGCATACCCAATAACAACTCTGCGTATTCCTTCAGCATCTTGATTTTTTAAACCCTGTAAAATTACTTTTACTTTACCCCAAGGTTCACCTTTAATCAAAGCACGGCAAAGGGCAATACTTTCCGATTGTTCAATGGCTGCTTGTTGAGCAATAGCTAACCTACGCTTTACCGGAGTATTTAATACCTGTTCAAGTATTTGCAAGGCGTTACGTGGGTGTCCTTGACTATCCTGTATAATTTGTGTTAATACCTCGCCGTGTTTATTACCAAAATCAGGTTCACCTTCTGCTTCGGCTACTTTAATAAGCAATTCTTCCATTTCTTCTTCGGTCAATACCTTAGTCTGGAATTGACTGCAACGTCCTTTAATGGTAGGTAATAGGCTTTGTGGGTCGGTAGTACACAAAATAAAATACACGTGGGTAGGTGTATCCTCAAGTATCTTTAACAGGGCGTTTTGAGCATCCCCCGTAGCTTTATGTATCTCGTCAAGTATGTAAACACGTACTCCACCGTCCAAAGGATTGTATTGGATATTCTTACGCAGGTCACGTACGGTGTCAATACCACGAAATTGAGCCGTGTCAATTTCAACAATATTATTTTCCGAACATTCCAATTTACCTGCTACAATACGTGCAAGGGTCGTTTTCCCTGTTCCGGTCGGGCCATGAAACAATATCGTATGTGGTATCTCGTTCTTTTTAAACATACCACGCAGGGTAATTTTAATTTCGGAATTGCCGAAAAAATTTTCAAGTGTTGTAGGTCTGTACTTTAAATAGAGGCTCATTTCATTAAAAGTTTTATGATTTGATTAAGTGGGTCTTTTTCTTCCCTTATCTTGTTTTGCAATTCGTTAAATAAAATTATCTTAATTACAAAACCTGTAAGTGAATTACTATTTTCAAGTAACAAATAGTAAGTATTACTATAAGTTTCCGAGTGTAATAATTCATTTAAAAGTGGTTTTAATGAATTAGTTATTTCATTATATTCGTCTTGTGTAACACTAAATGCTTCAGTAAACGATTTTGATTTAATGGTACGTTGTTCGGTAAGACGTTCGAGCATTGCTTTTTTGCAATAATCGAAAGCAAGGTCTTCGGATTCACGGTCATTTTTCATTTTTCTCTGATTTGTTTTGTTAATATTCCTTTTTTAATTCTTTGTAGTACATCAAAATAAAGATTAAGTTCAAACAATACTATTTGGTGATTTTCGGAATAACGTTCCATAACGTATTGTTTACGGCTAAGTAGAAATTCTTCAATTATATCCAAAGGTGGTTTATCTTTGAACCGTTCAAGGAATCCATCTTTTTCAATAGGTCGTCTTTGTCGTTTTATCGGCTCGGTAGGCTCAATCTCGAACAGCGTCTGTGATTGTATTGTCCGTATTCGTTTCATTTACTAAGGTTATTTGATCTTCCCCCAACCCAAATACAATCGTAATAATCAACTCCGGTTTTACCGTATTTATCATAGTCCTGTATCAGATACTTATTCTGTCTTTCACAGATAAAATCACTACGCCCGACTACTACATAACGTTTACGACGAAACATTACATTGTCGGTTAAAGCGTACTTGTAAATTTCCCTGAATTTTACTTTACTAATTTCCATATTATTAGTTTTTAAGTTTATCAGCCCAACTGCCGTCAACCGGATGAATTTCAACATCTACGTCTAACGGTACGGTAATCCATTCCCATTTTTGACGAATATCATTACACATAATACAACGCATTACCTTAATTACTTTTTTCAATTCACGAGGGTTTACGTCCATTATAATTGAATCGTGTATTTGTCCTACAATACGTGAATCCCAATGTTCTTTTGTTTGTGCTTTTACACCTTCAATTAAACTCCACAATAAACAATGAAATGCTGAACCTTGTATTGGATAATTTATTACATCGTTTTGATTCATTACCCCCTGTAAACGAAAGCCTGTTTTGGTTTCTATATAACCTTTTTGTTGATAAAGTTGCCACCAATCACGTTTCCATTTGGTATAAACTCCGTAACGTACTTCCCAAAAGTCTTTTTCAATATCCCTTACGTGTTCGGTAAACTTATCCAAACTTGTAAAGCCTTTTTCAATTAAATGGTTTGCCAAGTACGTATCCTCAAATGGTATGCCTTGTCCTTTTTTCCAACGCCCGTTTTTAGGTAGTTGACCCCAAGTACAGGCAAGATTAACGGCACAATTCTTATAATAACTACCGTAA
>Ga0208195_1000671_pt1 | contig 43281 bp, 41 predicted proteins | sample AD_UKC077_MetaG_FD_184441 | JGI IMG/M metagenome (GOLD analysis project Ga0208195, IMG submission 184441) | Active sludge microbial communities of municipal wastewater-treating anaerobic digesters from USA - AD_UKC077_MetaG (SPAdes) (version 2) | ecosystem: Engineered > Bioreactor > Anaerobic >... | reverse complement strand
GTCCTGTCCCGTACCCGCATCGGCTTTGAGGCACGTACTCACCGCATGGACCTCAGCTATACCTGGTCCCCGGACAAGGAGGGCGACCTCGCCTCACTGGACGAGGAGCGCCGCAGGAGTGCGGTCCAACGGGCAACCCAGGTGATCAAGATCATCGGGGCGATGGGGGGCGGTTCACTTAACGGGGCCTTCTACGCCAGCTTCCCCCCGGCGTGGGAGCGTGCCGGACAACGCCCGCTCCTCCTCTCTCAGGCGGTCAAGTCGGTGCGGAGCCTCGCGTGGGCGGCAGAGGACGAGGACGTGCTGTTGAACATCAAGCCCATCAACAGAGGCGAACACTTCCTCCTGCCCACCACAGAGAGTGCGCTGGACTTCGTGCAGGCGGTGAACCACAGCAGTGTCGGCATCGATCTGGATACGTACCATATGATGCGCGAGAAAGAGAACCTCGAAGAGGCGATCATACGGGCAGGCGTCTACCTGAAGACGATCCACGTACGCGAGGAGCACCAGGGGCGGGTAGGAGAGGGGAGCATCGACTGGAAGGCGGTACGCGCCGGCCTCGATGCCATCCACTACGACGGGCCGCTGATCCACAATCCCACGATCATGGCGCCGGTCGTCGACCGCCCCCTTGAGAGCAAGATCATCAGGACGCTGTTGATCGATGAGACAGCTCAGGGTTCAGAGGAGGGCGCACCCGCTGCGAAGTATTGAATTTTGTTGACAGCAGACTCAGGGGATGGGATAATTGGTAATACCAAATAGTTGTTTGGTTATACCACAGTAGGAGTGTAGAAAATGAAGAATCGCATTACCGTTTTATTCGTTCTTGTCCTAGTACTGCTTCTTCTCTCTCCGGTCTTCGCAGCCGGGACCAAGGAGGCAGCGGGACCGGTGAACTTGACCTTCGTCGAGACGATAACCAGTCCGTCTCGTACTGCGCAGATCATGGAGCTGATCGCCAAGTATGAGGCGCGCAATCCCAATGTGAAGATCAATCTTGTCAGCCCACCGTATGAGCAGTCCGACAACAAGCTCACCCTGATGCTCAACAGCAATCAGGAGCTGGACATCATCGAGGTGCGTGACCATACGGTCAAGCAGTTCGTCAACAACAAGAAGCTGGTCGATCTGACCCCGTATCTGGCCGCTTGGGATGAGGGGGACGATTTGCTTCCGCTGACCATCGCGGCGGCAAACACCGTTGACGACACCCCGTACCTGCTCCCGCAGTTCTTCTACGTGAAGGGCCTGTTCGTCCGCACCGATGTGCTCGCCAAGTATGGGTTCACCACCATGCCGAAGACCACCGACGAACTGTATGCAATGTCAAAGGCGATTACGGGCAAGGATCGCAACCAGTACGGCTTCGGCTTCAGGGGCAAGGGCAGCTCGTTCAAAATCTCCGACATCCTGATCCTCAGTGACGTGCCGAACATCTCAGCAGACAATATTTACCAGACTGAGGATGGACGGTTTGCCTTCTCCACCCCGGAAGCCCGGAAGGCTGTCGCCGCCTATGTGGACCTGTACAAGCATGCCGTTCCCTCCGACGGAGTGAACTGGGGCTTCAGCGAACAGGTCAACGCCTTCATCAGCGGAAGCACCCCGTTCCTCGTCCAGGACCCCGATACCGTCGGTATGGTTGCCGATGCGCTCGATCCGGAGCTCTACACGGTCATCCCGATGCCGATCGGCGCCAGCGGCAAGACATACCTCGATTACGGCTTCGCCGGCCTGGGGATTCCGACGACGAGCAAACACCCCGATCTTGCGTGGGATTTCATCTCATTCATGATCAACGCAGAGAACAACGCCGACTTCTGCAAGGTCTACGGACCGCTTCCGGTACACACCTCGACGTACGCCAACGACCCGTTCTTCTCCAGTGGCGTGTATAAGTCCTGGGAGACGGAGATGTCGGATCCCGACAATTACGTCTTCGTGAAGTATCCGCTGGACAGCCCGAAATACCCTGGCTGGGCACAGGTACAGGAGCAGACGATGCAGTCGCTGCTGTTGGGGAACACCACCGTTGACCAGGCGATCAAGAGCTGGGAAGATTATTGGAAGTAGACATACTCGCACCATCTTTTTCCGGGGTGCCTCGCGCCCCGGAAGTTTATACCTGCAGGGGGTGATGATGGAGAAGAACCACTATCGTTGGATGTTGGTTCCCGCACTGCTGTTCTTGTTGTTGTTCATCTACATACCGGTGGCCAGGGGAGCCGTGATGGCCTTCCAGCACTACAATCTCTTCGATCTCTCCACCTTGCGCTTCAATGGGTTGGACAACTTCAAAGCGGTCATCACCGACAAGAACATCAGCTTCGCCCAGATCTTGCTCAACACCGTTGTCTGGCTCTTTGGTTCGCTCATCTTCCAGTTCGTCCTGGGCTTTGGCCTGGCGTTGTTGCTGCGCAAGCCGTTCGCCGGCCGTGGGCTGTACACCGCCTTCGTCTTCTACGGTTGGGCCCTCAGCGGGTTTGCCATCGGGTTGACCTGGGCGTGGCTCTTCAACGGACAAGCCGGGCTTGTCAACGACCTCCTGATCCGTATCGGCATATTGAAGCAACCGATCGGGTTCCTCTCCAACCCGCGCCTGGCGATGATGAGCGTCATCATCCCGAATATCTGGTATGGCGTGCCGTTCTTCGGCATCATGCTGCTCGCCGCCCTGCAATCGGTGCCCAACGAGCTCTACGAGGCGGCGGTTCTCGATGGGGCGGGCTCGGTGCGCAAGTTCGTCTCGGTGACCGTGCCGTACATCAAGCCGACCATCGTCTCAACGATCCTGCTGCGCACGATGTGGATCGTCAATTTCCCCGACTTGATCTATGCGATGACCAATGGGGGGCCGGTCAACCGTACCAACATCCTCGCCACGCAGATGATCAACAAGGTCTTCAAGGAGTACGACTACGGCCAAGGTTCGGCCATCGGCGTCATCATCATGGTCCTGCTCTTCGTGTACGCGATCCTCTATCTCAAGATTGTGGAAGATTCGAAGGAGGAGCTCTTATGAAGCGACGATCACCATACCCGATCGTGAGGTTCATTCTCTTGGCCCTCTACCTGCTCGGTGCGATCTTTCCCCTCTACTGGATCTTCATCACCAGCCTCAAGGGGCCGAAGGAGATCTATACGATGCCGCTGCAATACCTGCCGAGCAAAGCCTCGCTGGCAAGCTACCGCAAGCTCTTCTCCTTCTCGAACTTCTCGACCTATTTCCGCAATTCATTGGTCATCACGCTCATCTCATCCCTGCTGGCGATGGCGGTATCGATCTTCAGTGGATTCTCGCTCTCCCGCTACCCGGTCAAGCGGACAAAGGGGATCTTGCAACTCGTGCTCTACTTCACCCAGACCATCCCGACCTTCATCATCATGGTCCCCATCTTCACGATGTTCACCAAGTTGGGGTGGGTCGACCGCACGGGTGCCCTGATGCTCGTCTATGTGGCGACCGTCGTTGCATTCTCGACCATCATGAGCAAGGGATTCTTCGATCGAATCCCCACCAGTTTGGAGGAGGCGGCCCGGATTGATGGCTGTTCGATGTTCCAGTCGCTGTGGCGGGTGATCCTGCCCATCACACGACCGGGGATGGCGGCGATCTTCTGCTTTGCCTTTATCAATATATGGAATGAACTCTTCTTGGCCGTCATGTTGTTGATGAGCAATGACAAGATGACGGTCCCTGTCGCCCTGAACTCGTTCATCTCGAAGGCCGGCATCAGCTGGGACGTGATGAGCGCAGGTATCGTCATCGCCCTGCTTCCGACGATGATTGTTTTCGGATTTGGCCAACGCTACATCGTAGCCGGCCTTACCGAAGGAAGCGTAAAAGGATAGGACATCATATGACCAGTCACCCCACGTTGCCCCTGACAGAAATTTTGTTGCACCAAGGCGAACGAGACCTCCCGTTCAATGCAGTAAGCCCACCGATCTTCCAGACATCGATCTTCTGTTTCCCCTCGTACGATGCGTTTCGTGACGCCTTGAGTGATGAAGAGAGCCACTACCTGTATACCCGGGGCAACAACCCGACGGTCAACCTCTGTGAGGAGAAGCTGGCAGCCTTGGAGGGTGCCGGTGCAGCCAAGCTCGTCTCGAGTGGCGTGGCGGCATCGTCACTTGCGATCCTCGGCTCCCTGAAGAGCGGGGATCATGCGGTGGTGGTGGAGGATTGCTACTCGTGGGTACGGTATTTCTTTGACACCTACCTGCGCAAGTACAACATCGAGCACACCTATGTCGAGGGGACCGACCCGGCGGAATTCGAGGCGGCGGTGAGACCCAATACAAAACTGTTCTATCTCGAGAGTCCGACGACCTTCACATTCAAGTTGCAGGACCTCGCAGCGGTTGCCTCCATTGCAAAGAAGTGGGGGATTCGCACCGTGATCGACAACACCTGGGCCACGCCGTACTTCCAGAATCCCCTCGCTCTGGGCATCGATGTCGTGGTTCACTCGGCCTCGAAGTACATTGGAGGCAACAGCGACGTCATCGGCGGTGTCGTCGCCGCGTCGAAGCCGGTGATGAAAGAGCTCTTTGAACACCAATTCTTGCCGCTCGGACCGGTGCCCGACCCCTTTGCCGCATGGCTCATCATGCGCAATTTGCGCACGCTGCACCTGCGGATGCCCCGCCATTTTGAAAACGCATTGGCCCTCGCGACCATGCTGGAATCGCATGCAGCGGTGGAAGAGGTGCTCTACCCCTTCTTGCCCTCCTTCCCCCAGTATGAGCTGGCGAAGCGGCAGATGCGCGGCGGCAGCGGGCTGTTCAGCTTTAGGCTGAAGACGAAGCGCGTGGAGGAGGTCAAGACGTTCGTCGATTCGTTGACGCTGTTCAAGAGAGCGGTGAGTTGGGGAGGGTACGAGAGCCTGATCTTCCCCGCCGCGGTGAAGTTCGCCGATGATGCGGTGCCCGCCGATCGCCTCTCCCTCATCCGCCTGCATGCGGGGATTGAGGATGTGGAACTCCTGAAGAAGGACTTGGAGCATGCGTTTGCAGCGCTGGAGGGGAGGGGATGATCCGGGCGAAGGTCGAGAAGCGAATCGATCAGTACCTCGACTTGTTGGCTCGCCATCGCTACCAGGTCATCGAGCAGATGGACCTCGAATATGCCCAGAGCGAGATGACGATGGGCGAGCACGTCCCTGATGGGCCCTGGCAGGCGATCACGCTCCCGTTCGATTACCGAGAGATGTGGGTCGACCACTGGTTTCGGGGTGTCGTCACCCTGCCCGATGATGGAGGGGCGCTCTCCCTGCAGCTCGAGACGGAGACGGACACCCTCGTCTTCATCGACGAGGTTCCCTCCGGTGCGACCAATCCATTCCATCCCCGCCTCGATGTGACCGCGTTTGCCGGACAGCGGATCACCGTCGTGATGCAGGCGTGGGGGGGGCACCGCTACCCCGGCTACCACCCGAGCGACGGGGGGAGGGTGCAGGCCTGTGTGGCGATCCACAAGAGAGACTATCCTCTGACCTGCAAGGCCCCCGTGCTGCTCAAGCGCAATGACGATGTCTATGAGCTCTATTACGATGTGAAGGCCCTGCGCCAAGTCTCGAAGACCCTCGACCCGCTCTCCTACCACTACCAATATCTCCTCGCGTCGCTGCTCAATGCCCTCGATTCCCTCTCATTGGTTGAAAGCCCCGTCTCAGGGGCAGGAGCGGTGAGGGCCGCCATCGCCCCACTGCTGGCAGCGAAGAACGGGACACTCTCTCCACAGGTCCTCTCGGTCGGCTATGCCCACCTCGACCATGCGTGGCTCTGGCCGATTTCAGAGACGGTGCGCAAGGCGGCCCGAACTGCCTTGAACATGTGCCGCTTTATCGAAGAGGACCAGGACTTTGTCTATGTGTGTACCCAGCCGGCACAGATGGAGGCGCTCAAGGAGCACTATCCGACGGTCTTCTCCCGGGTGCGTGAGGCGTGGCGAAGCGGGCGATGGGAGCCCAACGGGGTCTGCTATGTGGAGCCGGACTGCATGTTGCCCAGCGGAGAATCGCTCATCCGGCAGAATCTCATCGGCCGGCGGGTGACCGCCGAGCTCTTCGACGGCTACCGCGGCGATGTCTTCTGGTTGCCCGATTCCTTCGGCTATACCGCGGCGCTGCCGCAGATTTTGGTGGGGTGCGGCGTCAAGTATTTTGTGACCAGCAAGTTGAGTTGGAACGATACGACCCGGTTCCCCTACGATTCGTTCTTGTGGGAGTCGTTGGATGGGACGAGGATTCCCGCGTTCATGATCCAAGGATCCTATACCGGGTCGATGGACCCGGTTGACATCACACACGCCTATGCATCAGTCCTGCACAAGGAAACGCAAGAGACGCTCTTGCGTCCCATCGGGGAGGGGGATGGCGGGGGCGGCACGATGCACAGCGACCTCGCCCTGATGCGTCGACAGAGGGATCTCCAAGGCGCGCCCAAGAACCGGTGGAGCACCGTCAGCGGTGCCCTCGAGAGGATCTTCTGCGATGTTTCCGATCTGCCGGTCTATACGGGCGAGCTCTATCTCGAGTTGCATCGCGGCACCTATACCAGCCAAGCACGGCTGAAACGATACAACCGTCACCTCGAGAACCTGCTCGCCTCATACGAGTACCTGAGCGCGCTCCGTTTTGTCCAGGGAGATGACGTGTCATCGCTCCTGTCGGCGTTGGATGCGGCATGGAGGATCGTCCTGGTCAACCAATTCCACGACATCCTGCCGGGGTCGAGCATCACGATCGTGAATCGGGAAGCCGAAGCCTCCTATGAGCGGGCGCTGAAACTGCTGACCACCGCCTTTGTCCCACTTGCGGGGCCGTATCTGCTCAACACCACCGGCTGGGCCCATCATCTGCCAGACGGGGGAAAGCTGGGAAGCTTCGAGACCATGGAAGCGCCCCTCCAAGCGGCGAGCATCGAGCGGGGGGCAGGGAGCGAGCTGGCCGCCGATTGGGGGACCGTCACCCTCGACCGGGAGGGCGGAATCACCTCGATCAGACTGGCGGGGGGCAGGGAGCTGGTGGAGCGTGGCAGGGTGATGAACGAACTCACCATCGGTGAAGACTATCCCGTCTATTGGGATGCGTGGGACATCGATGAGGATGTCTATGCCAAGCAACGACGCCTCGATGCGCCCCACACCGTGCGTTGCCGCGAGACGGAGCATTGCTGGATGATCGAGTCGGTCTATCACTTCTCCCACTCGACGCTGGAGCAGACGATGACCTGTTTCAAGCGTCTGGCGAAGATTGAGTTTGCCACCACCGTCGACTGGCAGGAGCGCCATCGCCTGCTGCGGGTGAACTTCCCGACCACGATATCGACGGACCGGGCCCTCTTCGACGTGCCGTTCGGGATCATCAGCCGTTCGACCACCTCCAACCTGCCATTCGACCGGGCGCGGTTCGAGGTGCCGGCCCACAAGTGGGCCGCGCTGCAGGACAGTGCGGTCACCGTCGCCGTGGCCAGCGACTCGAAGTACGGCTACCGCGCCAAGGGAACGGAGCTGTCGCTTTCGCTGCTCCGCAGTCCTGAGGCCCCAGACCCTGAAGCTGATCTCGGTTCCCATCGCTTTACGTACGCGCTCCTGTGCAGCACCGAGGGGTTGTTGCCCATCCAGGAGGAGAGTGCCGCGCTCAACCGAAATCTGCTGGCGGTCGACTCCCGATACAAGCCGTTGGTCACGGTGCACGGGGGAAGCGTCATGGCTGAGACGGTCAAGGTAAGCGAGGACCGGATGCGGGTGGTGGTGCGCCTTCGTGAATGGTCGGGCGCTCCCTGTACGGTTCACTACCAGTGGGCTGCATCATTGGACCCTGATACCGTGATCGCCGCGAACATGATCGAAGAGGCGGATGCTCACATCGACTGTTTTGCCTTCAGACCGTTCGAGGTGAAGACACTCCTCGTCGAACGTCGTATAGTAGACGAATCGTAGCGCTTGGAGGAGAGGGATGCAGCTGAAGTCAGAACTCATCTACCGCGAGGTGTTGGCACGGATCAAAGAGGGGTTCTGGAAATCCGGTGAGCAGATTTTCAGCGAACGCCAGCTGGCGAACCTCTTCGGTGTAAGCCGGGTGACGGTGCGCAATGCCATCAGCCAGCTGGTGGGCGAGGGGATTCTTGAATACCACAAGGGGAGATCCGGCACCTTCGTCGTTGGCACCGCACCGTTCAGCCCGACCTCCGATGCGCCGGTGGTGGGCATCGCGCTGGATAACTACACCCCGGCGTTCGCCTCATACCTGTTGGAAGGGTTGCACGATGCGTTGTGGAAGCACAACATCCACACGCTGTACTGCAACACCCACAACAACAGCGAGGAAGTCCCCAAGAAGATTGCCTCCTTCATTGAGGAGGGGGTCGTCGGCCTGGTCTATTCACCACTGCTCTGTACGGAAAGCCACACGTATGATGAGGAGGTCTTTGCACTGGCCAAAGGGGCCGGGCTTCCATTGGTGCAACTCGACCGCTGTGTCTCCGGCGCCCCGTTCTCCTGTGTGCAATGTGACAACAGCCGTGCGATGTACGAGATGATGGGACGCCTTGGCAATGCGGGGGTGACCCATCCATTGGTGCTCACCGGCATCGACACCAGCTCGACGAAGGAGCGCGTAGCAGGCATCGACCGGTGGGCTGGTGAACAAAACCACAGGTATGATGTCCTCCGCCTCGATGAACCTGCCTACTATGGCGATGGGACGGTCCGCCTTCTCGGCGAGGAACCGCAGTGGGGGCAGTATGATGCCATCGTCGGGGTGAACCAGGTCCTCTCCAAGGCCGCGGTTCATTTGAAGAACCTTCACACCCTCTCGGTGCTGACGGCGGGTATCAACGCATCGCCGTTGGAGGTTAACAACGACTATTCGGTTATCCAACCGCTCTACCATATCGGCTATTCGACCGCGCTTCTGTTGATCCAGCATATGCATGTCCCGACCACCCCACGAACCTCGATTTGGGTCCAGGCGAGCCAATGGCCGAATGGCATGACGCTTCGCTGAGCATCCTCCCAAACTTTTTGCCCACGTTCGCCCGATGATGGTGTACTATGTCTTCTCAAGAAGGAGGGCATATGCTGCCACAAGAGATCATCGACGCCTGGGCTGAGCGAGAGGGGGCCACGGTATTGACCACCGTATCATCAGAGGGGAGACCCAACTCGATCTGGGTCATGAGCACCGGGCTCTACAAAAACGAGCACATCATCATCGCCGACAACTACTTTGATAAGACGAAGGCCAACATCCTCTCAACCGGGATCGCCTCCGTCCTCTTCATCACCAAGGAGGGGCGAAGCTACCAACTCAAGGGGACGATGAGCTACCACACCGACGGACCCTTCTACGACTTCATGATGGAGATGACCCCTCCCACGTTCCCGCGCCGGGCAGCGGTGGTGCTCCATGCAACGGAGATCTACTCCGGCTCTGAGCGCCTACGATAGGGCAGTTTGAGAAATCGGTGATTTTTGTGCCTCAAATGTAGGGAATTCGGTGATTATTTGAGCCTAATTCGTCAGAATATTGGTTGGTGGCGAGTCTTGATGAGGAAGCACAGCAGGATCTCCGCAACAACCGCAACTTCAATACCTACAAGGGTGCCCTCTTTGAGAACATCGTCTCACAGATGCTGGTCCAGCAGGGGTATCCGGTCTCCTTTTACCGAGACAGCAAGGATTCCCTTGAAATAGACTTTCTCGTGCGAGATGCACACACCTTGGTTCCGATTGAGGTGAAGGCGAGCAATGGACCCTCTCGATCCCTGCAGAAGATGATTGAATCCCCCGTCTACAAGGACGTACAGTACGGCATCAAGCTTGGACATACGAATATCGGTCGTACCGATACATTTTATACGTTCCCGTACTTTTTGACGTTCCATCTCAAGCGATTCTTGCGCGAACGGTCTCTGTAGCCGCCCTCACCCTCTCCTCTTCTTCTGATACGGCGTCCCCTCCAAGGGGAGGCGGTTCCGCTCAATGTGGTCGGTGCGGTAGTATGCCGCCGCGATGGCAGGGGCGGTGGCCAAGGTGGTGAGCTCGCCCACTCCCTTTGCGCCGTAGGCCATGGGATGGCACTCGGGGCCTTGGACGGTGATGACCTCGATCGGGGGGACCTCGGTGGCCTTGAGGAGGCCGAGGGTGGCGAACTTGACCGCTGGGTCTCCATCCTCCCCGATGGGGAAGTCTTCGGTCAGTGCATAGCCCATGCCCATGGTGACCCCGCCTTCCACCTGTCCGGTGAGGCTCTGGAGGTTCACCACCTGCCCCACATCGCAGGCAGCGGTGAGCTTGGCGACACGCAGGTCATCGTCGAGGACCGCCACCTGGGTGCTGTAGGAGTACGCCACGTGGCTGACGGGGTGTTCCTTGTCCGAGCCGAAGGGGTCGGTCTCTGCTGTGTACGTACCCACAAACTCCCTGCCCTCAAGATCGGCGAGGCTCTGGTGTGAGAGCGCCTCCTTGAGCTTCAGGGAAGCCCGGTGCACCGCCTCCCCCGTAAAGAGGGTCTGCCGGCTCGCCGTGGAGGTGCCGCTGTCGGGGGTGCGCCGGGTATCGGGATCCTCGACGATGATCTGGCCACTGGCAAGCGAGCACGTCTCTCCGACCATCTGCATGCAGACGGTCGCCACCCCCTGGCCCATGCAGGCCGCGCTGGTGCGGATGTGGACCTTTCCCCCTTCGATTGAGAGGATGCAGCGACCCGTGTCCGGGTAGCCACCGCCGAGGCCGGTGTTCTTGAAGGCGGCGGCGATGCCGGCGGTGGGGGAGGAGTAGAACGCATCCTTGACCGCCTCGAGGCACTCGATGATGCCGGTGTCCCCTCCGGCGATCTGGCCGTTGGGGATCGTATCGCCGGGGGCCAGCGCATTGAGCCGTCTCATCTGCCAGTGATCGATGCCCACCTCGTCGGCGAGCAGGTTCATCACCGTCTCGATGGCGAAGCAGCTCTGTGTCACCCCAAAACCCCGGAAGGCGCCGGCCGGTACCGTATTGGTGTAGACCGCCCACCCCTCGCTCTCGAAGGCGGGGATGCGGTAGGGACCGGAGGCGTGGACGCAGGCGCGTTGGAGCACCGGGCCCCCGAGGGAGGCGTACGCACCGGTATTCGAGTGGATCAGACTGCGCATCGCCGTGAGCCGTCCGTCTGCATCACAGCCGACGGTGAGCTCAATCTCCATGGGGTGGCGCTTGGGGTGGACGCGCAGTGAATCCTGGCGGCTGAGGCGGACCTTCACCGGCTCCTTCAGCAGCCAGGCGGCGAGCGCTGCATGGTGCTGTACGCTCATGTCCTCCTTGCCGCCGAAGCCACCGCCGACGAGCATCGAGTGACAGCGCACCTTGTCGGGGGGGAGGGCGAGCATCACGGAGATCTCGCGCCGCTCATCGTAGATCGACTGGCCGCTGGTGTGGACCAATACCCCGTCTTCCCCGTCGGGCAGGGCGACGGCGCACTCCACCTCCATGAAGGCATGCTCGGTGTACGGGGTGGAGAAATGGCGGGTGATGACGTGCGCGCTCTCCTTCAGTGCCGCATCCACATCGCCGCGCTTGATGTGCTGGTGGCTGAGGATATTGCCCTTCTCGTGCAGACGCGGGGCACCCTCTGACAGTGCATCGTCGATGGTGAGGAGCGGCTTCATCACCTCATAGGTGATGGTGACCAGCGATGCGATCTCGGAGAGGGTCTCACCGCTCTTTCCCACCACCAGGCAGATGGCGTCGCCGGTATAGCGGCAGATCTCTCCCACCGGGATGAAGACCGGCCAGTCCTGGACGAGGTGCCCGATGGTGTTGCACGGCACGTCGTCCGCCGTGATGAGGGCGAGGAAGTCTTTGTGCTGCTCCGCCTTGGAGGCGTCGATCGAGAGGATCCGGGCCCGGGGGTAGGCTGAACGCACCGCCATGGCATGACGCAGCCCGTCGATGCGGATATCGTCGGCGTAGAGGCCGACTCCCAGCGCCTTCTTCTTTGCATCGATGCGCTGGTACCGGATCCCGACCGAGAGCTCGTCGTGGTTCTCGGGAACGGGGAGGTTCTCTCTCAGCATCCGCGCCGCGAGCAGGATCGCCTCCTCGATCTTCTTGTAGCCGGTGCAGCGGCAGATGTTCCCCTTGATGCCCTCCTTGACCTGGGCGAGGGTTGGATTGGGTTCAACATCGAGGAGCGCCTTTGCGCTGATGATCATCCCGGGGGTGCAGAAGCCGCACTGCACCGCACCCGCCTCGGCGAAGGCGTAGGAGTAGACCGCCGCCTCGCGTTCGCTCAGCCCTTCGATGGTGGTCACGCGCTTGCCGTGAAGCTTTGAGAGGCGTACGGTGCACGCCTTGATCTTCTTCCCGTCGATGATGACGGTGCAGGTGCCGCAGGCACCCTCACTACACCCATCCTTGGTACCGGTGAGGTTCAAATCCTCACGGAGGAAGGTGAGCAACTTCTTGTCCTCACCGTGGTACTCGATTGGATTCCCGTTCACGCTGAATGCATACATAGCGTTCTTCTCTAACTCTATATGCCAGCCGCTTAGCCTCGGCGTCTCAGCCTCGGTCTGTGATACTGGAATCGAAGGTGCTTAGCCGGTGGCTAAATCCGTTTCTCCCGGTTGAAGGGCTTGCCGAGCGCGGTGGGACCGAGCAACTGGCTCTCCCGACTGAAGGCGAGGACGATGATGACCAATACGTAGGGCAACATGACGGCGAACTCATAGGGGAAGGCGATGCCCTGCCCCTGGATGGCGAGCTGCAGGCTCTGGGCGAGGCTGAAGAGCAACGCCCCTCCCATGATCTTCACCGGGTGCCAGTGGCCGAAGTAGACGAGGGCCACCGCGATGAAGCCGCGTCCCGCGATGATGCCGTCGCTGAACATCTTCGCCTGGCAGAGGGAGAGGTAGGCGCCGGCGAGGCCGGCGAGCGCCCCGCCTACGGCGAGGGCCTGGTAGCGGACCCCGTTGACGTTGATGCCGATGGAGTCGGCGGCGCGGGGGTTGGTCCCCACCGCCCTGAGGCGCAGTCCCCAGGGGGTCTTGAAGAGGACGTACCAGGAGAGCGGGACGAGGAGGAAGGCGAGGTAGACGAGGATGTTGTGGCTGAAGAAGATCGGACCGATGATCGGGATGGCCGAGAGGCCGGGGATGGGCCAGGTGGAGATGCCCGGCACCGACTGGGTCCCGCCGATGAAGTGGCGAAAGAGGGTGCCCGCCACCCCGACGCCGAACATCTGCAGCCCGATGCCGGCGATGCCCTGTGGGGCACGGAAGGTGACGACGACCAGGGCGAAGAGGCAGCCGAAGAGGGCGCCGACCCCCATGGCCAAGAGGAGGCCGAGGATGTTGTAGATCTCGCTCGTCGGTCCGCCCTTTCCCACCGAGTACGGCACCAGCATGCCGAGGAAGGCACCCATCGCCATGATGCCCTCACAGCCGAGGTTGAAGACCCCGCTCCTCTGGTTGAACATCTCGCCGAGGCTGGCGATGAGGAGGGCGACACTGAAGGGGATGCCGAGGCTCAGGATATTGACTGCGGTGTTCATGCTTCCATCTCCACACTTTTCTTGCCCCGCTTCTGCCAGGCGCGCCAGACGCGCTCGGCCAGGTACGGGTCGGCGAGGATCATCTTCGTGGCGACGATGACCAGGATGATGATGCCCTGCAGGACGTTGATCATATTGGCCGGGACCCCGACCAGGCGCTGCGTCATGTCGGCGCCGACGATGAGGAGGCCGAAGAAGAAGGAGGCGGGGATGATCCCGATGGGGGAGAGGCCGCCGAAGAGGGCGACGACGATGCCGGAGAATCCGTAGCCGGCCGTGATGCCCTCCAGGGCACGGCGGTGGACCCCCGCCACCTCGACGGCTCCGGCGATGCCGGCGAACGCCCCGCTGATGACCATCGAGACGACCAGGTACCACTCCACGCTGATGCCCCCGTAGCGCGCGGCCCGTCCGCTGGCCCCACTGGCGCGCATCTTGTAGCCGTAGTCGGTCTTCCAGAGCAGCAGGTAGATGAGGGCGGCGAGGGCCAGGGCGATGAAGAGGCCGGTATGGAGGCGGGTGCGGGGGATGAAGCGCGTCAGCCAGACGTTCTTTGTCAGGCGCATCGACTGCGGGGTGCCCGCACCCCCGAGGGTCTTCTCCGCCGGGTCGAGGAAGGGGCCGCGCAGCATGAAGGTGTAGAACTGGGCGGCGATGTAGTTGAGCATGACGGTGGAGAGGAGCTCGCTGACCTGCAGCTTCGCCTTGAGGATGCCGGCGATGAAGCCCCACGCCCCACCAAAGAGCGCCCCGGTGAGGAGGGCGAGCGGGATGAGGAGGGGTTTGGGCAGATCCGGCAGCGAGAGGGCGACCATCGTGGTGCCGAGGATGCCCATCATCATCTGCCCCTCGGCCCCGATATTGATGATGCCGCTGCGGTACGCCACGCTGATGCCCAGGGCGATGATGGAGAGGGGGATGGCCCTCAGCAGCACCTCGCTGATCTGGAGCGTCGTCTTGAGCGGCTCGAGGAGGATGACCAGGTAGGTCTTCGCCACATCGGCTCCGATGGTGAGCAGGATGATCGAGCCGGCGGCCATGGCCGCCACGATGGCCAAGAGGATGATCGCTATCTGGTAGATGAGTTTAAACTGTCTGGTCATCGTGTACTCCTGCCATCAAGATACCGAGCTTGCGTCGGTTTGCGTCCTTGCGCTCGAGGACCTGTTGGATCTTGCCTTTGAAGATCACCGCCACCCGGTCGGAGAGGTCGAGGATCTCATCGAGCTCCTCGCTGATGAGGAGGATCCCGACGCCCTCGCGCCGCCTCTCGAGCAGCTGCGTGTGGATGAACTCGGCCGCCCCGAGGTCCAAGCCCCGGATCGGGTAGACGGCGAGCAGGAACTTGGGCCTGCGGCTGATCTCCCGGGCGAGGATCACCTTCTGGATGTTGCCGCCGGAGAGCGAGCCGGCGGCCACCGAGGTGTTGGGGCTGCGGATGTCGAACTTGACCCTGAGGTCGGTGGCATTGGAGTCGATGGCTTTGTTCTTGAGGAAGTGGTGGTGGGCGAACTCGTCGTGTTCGGTGTCCTTGAGGATGAGGTTCTCCTTGAGGCTGAAGGAGGGGACGATGCCCTCGGTATTGCGCTCCTCGGGGATGTAGCCCATGCCTGCCTCAATGATGTGGTGGGGGCTCTTGTTGGCGATGTCCTCCCCGAAGAAGAGGATCTGGCCGCTCTCCACCCGCCGCAGCCCGTTGATGGCCTCGGCGAGCTCACGCTGGCCGTTGCCGGAGACGCCGGCGAGGCCGACGATCTCGCCGCAGCGGACCGAGAGGTTGAAGTCGTTGAGGGCGAGGAAGCCGCGGTCGCTCAAGACATTCACGTCCTTGAGGTCGAGGACGACGGTGCCGTTGCACGCCTCCTCCTCGTTTACCGGCAGCTCCACCTCGTGGCCGGTCATCAGGGCGGCGATGTCGGCCATCGAGTGGTCGGCCGTCTCCCCCTCGTAGACCACCGCCCCGTGGCGGAGGATGAGCAGGCGGTCGCAGAGGTTCTTCACCTCCTGCAGCTTGTGGCTGATGAAGATGATGGAGAGCTCGCTCTTCATGCGCCTGAGCAGGATGATGAGCTCGTCGGTCTCCTGGGGCGTGAGGGCGCTGGTGGGCTCGTCGAGGATCAAGAAGCGTGCCCCGAGACAGAGGGTCTTGACCAGTTCGACGCGCTGCTGTTCGCCCACCGAGAGCTGCCAGATGTATGCGTCGGGATCGACGGCGAGGCCGTACTTCTGTGAGATCTCGACGATGCGCCCCCTGACCTTGGCCAGGTCGAGCTTGAGGGGAGACCACGCCTCCTTGTAGCCGAGGGCGATGTTCTCAAGTACCGTCATGTTGGCGATGAGCATGTACTGCTGGTGGACCATGCCCAGCCCGGCGCTGAAGGCGTCGTTGGGGTTCCTGAAGCGGACCTCTTCACCGTTGATGAGGATCCGCCCCTCATCGCTCTGGTAGAGCCCCATCAGGATGTTCATCAAGGTGGTCTTGCCGGCCCCGTTCTCACCGACCAGGGCGAGGATCTCCCCTTCACCGACAGTGAGGGTGATGTCGTCGCAGGCGAGGGTGCCGGGGAACCGTTTGGTGATGTGCTCCATCCTGAGGCTGGTTATTCTGTGCATGGGGTGTCACTCTCCGTAGGCGAGGTGAGGCGGTGGCCATGGAGACCATGGCCACCGACCGTGAGATCAGAGCTTGGAGTAGTCGACCGTCATGTAGTCGATGGTCCCACTCTTGGCCCGGAAGGAGGCGAGGGCTTCGTTGACCTTCGCTTCGATGGCACCTTCCCACTTGTTCTTCAGGGCGGGGTTGAACTCGAACTTGAAGCCGCCGTTGTGGAAGTTCATCGGGATGACCTCTCCACCCTTGACGCCGCTGTCGAGCTTCTCAACGAGGCCGATGATGACGGCGGCATAGTTGTATGCCGAGGCACCGATGACCTTGTATCCCTCGGGGATTCCGAGCTGGGCGGTCTCTTGACCCACCCACCAGATGTCGGCGTTGGGGTGGTCGGCGACGGCCCGGAGGGCGCCGAGCGCCTGCTGGCTGCTGCCGGTGAGCACGTCGGCGCCGGCCTTGATCTGCGACTGGGCGATCTCCCCGGCCTTGACGAAGTCACTGAAGGAGCCGGAGTGGGCGACCATGACGCGGATGGAGGGGTCGATGGCCTTCGCACCGAGGACGAAGCCGCGGTTGTAGCGTGCAGCATCCCCGCTGTCCACCGGACCGACGAGGCCGAGAATCTTGGTCTTGGTCGTCATGCCGGCCATGAGGCCGCTGAGGTAGCCGGTCTCCTCGCTCTCGGGCATGTAGGTGAAGACGTTGGCCGGGCCCTTCTCGCTGGAGGTGCCGAAGGCGAAGGTCACATCGGGGTACTCCTCGGCCATTTCGAGGGTAAGGTTCTTGTACTGGGCACCGTGGGCGATGATGATGTCATAGCCTTGGGCGACGTACTGGCGGGCGGCGGTACCGGCGTCTACGAGGTTCATCTTCTCAGTGTAGCTGTACTCGATGCGACCGGGAAGTTTCTGCATCGCTTCGGTGATGCCGTCGTGCATGGACTGGCACCACCCCTTGTCATCGATGGTGTTCTCGATGATCAGGGCGATCTTGACCACGTTTGAGTCCTTCTTCACCGGCGCTTTCTCACTCGCGCCGGCGGCGAAGAGGGAGCTGGTCACAAGGACAAGGCAGAGCAGGATTGTCAAGGTTTTCTTCATACGGGTTCTCCTCTACAGGGTGCCTCCCACCAGGTGGGAGGATATTTATCTCAGTATAGGTTGAGAAGCGATACCTGTCAAAAGAAATTACGAATAGTATTTATCCTATACGGTTCATTACTGAGAGGAAGATAAGTTTTATGCTGGGATATTTATTATTTACTCGCAATATTTGTTGCAAATTACGTGATTACTCAATGCGATTGTTCACTGTTGCGCTCTATGCAACGCTCTCCCCGGTCGATGATCGTCCCGGGGCGCAGGGTTTTCGCATTCATTGTTGCAACCGCGGTTGCACGCGCCACCGCGTGTTGCAAATCTGAGCCGCGCAGCAGCTCGACCGTCAGCGCCCCGTTGAAGCTGTCGCCGCTGCCGATGGTGTTGACCGCCTTGACGCGCTCGACCGGGACCGTGAAGAAGGAGGGGCCGTACGCCCACACATCGAAGCCGCCCCGGGTGAAGACACTGGCCGTCTTGTAGGTGCGATAGATCTCAGCCATGAACGGCACGATCTTCTCCTTGAGGGAGCTGGTGTCTTCCGTCTCACCGACCTCGAGGGAGAGGAAGGTCTGGGCCGCCTCGCTGAGGTTGGGCTTGATGACGTCCACCCCGTACGGCAGGCATGCCTTGAGGTCGTCGCCCTTGATGTCCAGCAACACGAAGAGGCCGGCCGCCTTGGCCATGCGGACGAAGTCCGTGTAGATCTCCTCGCTGTAGCCCGGGGCCCGGGTGCCCGCGATGACCATGGCGTCGCACGATCGATAGTTCGCCTCGAAGAGCTCGCGGATGGGACGCTCCACCGACGCATCGACCGGGTACGGCTCCTGCACCAGTTCGGTGGTCGCCCCGTCGCTGAGGATGGTGATGCAGCTGCGCATCTCACGCTTGCTGTCCGCCCAGAGCACCTCCACGTTGTCTCGGCTGCAGAGGTCGAGCATCTCATTGATGCGCGACCCGCCGAGGTGGCTGAGCCAGATCGCCTCTTCACCGAGTTGGGTGATGATGCGGGCGGTGTTCATCCCCTTGCCGGCGACATCGAGGTAGTGGGCCGTGGCCCGGTTCACCTCGCCGAGGGTGAGGGAGGGGATGCAGAGGGTGTATTGGAAGGTGGGGTTGAGACAGACCGAGAGGATTTTCATGCCAGTTCCACCTCGAGCGTGGTGTGGGCGGGGACGAGGCGGCGATAGCGCACCCCGCTCTGGTCGAAGAGCCACTTGCTCGCCTTGGTGTTGTCTTCGTCGGCGTACTTGTCGCTGAGGTAGACCACCTCGCGGATGCCCGACTGGATGATGGCCTTGGCGCACTCGTTGCAGGGGAAGAGGCCGACGTAGATGCGGCACCCCTTGAGACTGCTGGTGGAGTTGAGGATGGCGTTGAGCTCGGCGTGGCAGATGTAGGGGTATTTGGTATTGAGCCACTCGCCGTCGCGCTGCCAGGGAGCCTCGTCGTCGCTGACGCCGATGGGCAGGCCGTTGTAGCCCACCCCGACGATCTTCTTCTCCTCGTTGACGATGCACGCCCCCACCTGGGTGTTGGGGTCCTTGCTGCGCATCGAGGAGAGGACGGCGACGCCCATGAAGTACTCGTCCCAGCTGATGTAATCTTTACGCTTGGTCATGGGGTGTCTCCTTGTCAAAGAGGAAGGCGATGATCCGCTGTGTCAGATCGGCCTGCACCGAGTAGTAGGTCAAGAGCGCATGGCGGCTGTGGCCCATCGGGGGCATCTCCGTCTTGAGGATCTTGAAGTCACTGCTCTGCTGTTCTCGCTCGATGATCTCGCAGTTGCCGAAGGGGACGGTCGAGTCGCCCCGGTCGTGGATGACGAAGAGGGGGCAGCTGATCTGGCCCAGTTCTCGTCTCACCTGCCTCATGGCGTACACCAAAGAGAGGCCGGGGCGGAGGAAGAGGCCGTTGTAGCCGTACCAATCCTGGCTACCGTCCTCGCCTTCTTTCTTGCCAGCCGTGGTCCTCGCCCCGATGGAGGGGGTAAAGAGGGCGACGGTGCGTAAGAAGGATTGCCGCCAGTTGGTGATGATGCCGTCCTTCATCGAGTTGTACACCACCGGGGCCGCGATGGAGACGAGCTTGTCGGGGGCCTTGGGCCCACCACAGTACGTCTCCCCGATCTTGAGCGTCATCATGCCGCCCATCGAGATGCCGAGCACGTAGAGCGTCTCATACTCGCCTCGAAGATGCTCGTAGTAGCGACAGAGGTAGTCGAACCACTGGGTGAAGGTGGTCTTCACGAACTCTTTGGGATCGGTGCCGAAGCCGGGCAGCAGCGGGACATAGACATCGAGGCCCGCCTCGAAGAAAACGCGGCTGCTGTAGGTGTAGGTGGAGGGGGTGGCGGGAAAGCCGTGCACCAGGAGGATGGCGCCGCTATGCCCCTCCTTCTTGAGGACGATGGGGCGTGCCTCGGGGCAGAAGACCTTCGATTCATCGCTCTCGATCGGGTGGACGGCGCGGTCCTTGTAGCCGAAGAGGGTGATGTTCCAGATGAGAAACAGGACGATGACAGCGATAATGATGATGATGGTCCACATGACCCATACTATAGCCCAAGAGTGGGAACGGGTGAAGTGAATCGTGGCAAAAAGGGGGTGGTTCGTCCTCCAAACCGACGGTGATGGGTTCCCATCAGGTGGATTCGCGCTCTCTGATCGTTGCAGACACCAAGGTGTTCTTGGCCGCCTCCTTGCCCTGCAGGACCGAGCGCAGGTTGTGGGCGATGGTGATGCTGAGGTCGAGCAGCCGGTTGTCCAAGGAGGTGAGGGAGGGGGAGACGAGCTCTGCGAGGGCTGAGTTGTTGATGCCCATGACCGCCACGCGCCCGGGTACGGAGATCGCCTCCTCATTGAGCGCCTTGAGCACGCCCGCGGCGATGACATCCTCGGAAGCGATGATGGCATCGACCTCGGGATGGGAGGTGAGCAGCTCCCTGGCGCTTGCCGCGTAGGCTGCCACATCGGTGCCCGCCTCCCGGATGATCGGCTCCGGAGAGTGGGGGAAGAAGTGGGCGCACCCGTCACGAAAGCCCCTCTCCTTCGCCTCGTTGCTGGGGGTGTGGTAGTCGACGAGGAACGCCGGGCAGCGTCTCCCGCGCCGTGAGAGGTACTCCATGGCGCGATAGACGCCATGCTGGTCATCGGCGACGACGGAGTAGCAGTTTTCAAGGTCGATCTGTCCGTTTGCCAGGAAGACGGGGATGGTGGGCATGTAGGTCGCGATCGCCTCCTTGACCGCCTCGCTTTGGAAGGTCGAGCCGATGAGAATCGCCGCTTCGACCTGTCGCTCTCTGAGGACCTTGACAGATTGCGCCTTCTCCTCATCACCGCGCCCGGTGTTGATGATCAAGAAGCAGTAGCCGCACTCCTCCAGCTCCCGCTGGATATAGTATATTCCTTCGGTGTGGTGGGTCGTCCTCAAGTCGGTCAAGAGGATGCCGATCATCTTGGAGGATTGGGTGACGAGGCCGCGCGCCGCCACGTTGGGGCTGTAGTTGTTCTTCTCCAGCAGGGCGAGCACCCGCTTTCGCGTCTTCTCATTGACGTTCGCCTTGTTGTTGACGACGCGGGAGACGGTGCTTACGGAGACTCCGGCCTGCTTTGCGATTTCATAGATGGTGACCTTCCCCACGCGCTCCTGCCTTTTTGCATCACGAAGTCTTGCAATCGATATCTCATCCCCATTATCCGCTGATAACCCCCAATACGTCAATATTCGGTGCCAATCCACGAATGCTACACAACGATTGCATTCTTTGCAGATGCATGCTATGCTCTTTCTTGCAATCGATTGCAATGAGGAGGAGCATATGTCAGTCTATTCACTGGGCGAATTACGGGTCATCGATCTCACCAAGCCGCTCGATCCGGCGAGTGAGAGTCGGCGCTGCCATCTCTATCGCTTCAATACCGGGGGACCGATCCCCGATTACCACACCATCATGGATTTGACGAGCCATTTGGGGACACACTGTGAGTGCCCGTACCATCATGATGATGCGTGGCCGGATGTCGCGGCGCTGCCGCTCACCTCATTCATGGGCAGGGGAGTGTACATCGAGTTCTCCGACCTCGCCCCCAACTCCTATATCACCCGCGCCGACCTCGACCGGGTCGCGCTGCCGCTCATCAGGGAGGGCGATGTCCTGATCTTCGACTCACCCCATAAGATCCCTCCGTTCACCCCCCTGACCAACACCGACCAGGACAAGCGTCTCTACGTCAACGGCGAGACGGCCCAGTGGATGGTGGACCACAAGATCAAGAGCGTCGGCTTCGGAGACGGTGTCTCGGTGGAGAGCAGCAACGAGGACATCAAGCCGTTCCACGATATCTGCATGGCAGAGAACATCACCTTCCTCGAGGTCCTGGAGAATCTCGACCAGCTGAAGAAGCAGACCTTCTTCATCTCCTTTGCACCGCTTCCCATCAAGGGGTTGGACTCGTGCCCGGTGAGGGTCTATGCGATTGAAGGGCTGGAGGAGTTTCGCTGAGGGAAAAGGTCTTTCTGCATGTGAGGTATTGAGACAAGAGGTACTCTCTCAAGCGATTAACAGGTCATCGAAGAGATGACCTGTTCTTGCCTTGGGTGCCGCTCTTCCATAGAGCACTCCCTTACAAACAGTGCACGATGGAAAGAGTACTCATCTTGGCGGCGAATCGTGGTGTGGTGGTACTCCACGAAGACTGGAGTATAGTGCAGATGGCAGGGTATTTCTTTACCGATGGGATGATATGTCTCTTCGGCTGTATACTATTCGATGAAGTTCCATGACGTTGCCCACGACGACATACAAGACACGGTAATGTTTGACTCGGATCCTGTAGTATGTGCGCTTGATCCTTTTTGTGCATCGGTATGGTTCAAGAGATTCTGCTTCTGGTAGGCGCTTCTCCACTGCATTCCATAGTGCGTCAAGCAATCGGTCTGCTGCCGTCGGATTGTCGAGTTCTTTTGAAATATACCTGAGAATGTCCTCTAAATCTTTCTCAGTAATATCCGGAGAATGCATGGGGTTTGGGAACGATCATGCATGAATGACTTTCTTCATTCGATCGTACACTTCGGAAGCGATGTACCGAGTGTCATCGTTTTCAGCGGCCCCTTCGGCTTCTGCAAGGTTTAGCTCAATCCTGTCGGTGAGCTCGCGATATTTCTCTATGCTCAGAAGGACCATTGAACCGTATCCATTCTTTGTCAAATAGACGGGTTCGTTGCTCCTCACGACGAGATCCTCGATCTCGGGAAACTTATTACGTAAGTCTGAAACTGGCCGTATGTAAATCATTTTGAATTCCCCTTTAGCAATATATTGACAGAATATTGATACTGATTACGCCATCACCGATAGAAACAGGCTGTCCGATTGGACAGCCTGTGTGAGGTGATGGGTGAATGCTCTACGCCATCATGAAGGGGATGACGGCCAGCAACACACCGGCGGCGACCGCGCTGCCGATGACGCCGGCGACGTTGGGTCCCATGGCGTGCATGAGCAGGAAGTTCTGCGGGTCCGCCTCCTGGCCGACCTTGCTGGAGACTCGGGCTGCCATCGGGACCGCCGAGACACCGGCGCTTCCGATGAGCGGGTTGACCGGGTGCTTGGGGTCGATCTTGTTCATCAGCTTGGCGATGAGCACGCCCCCCGCCGTTCCGAGGCCGAAGGCCACCATGCCGAGGGCCAGGATGCCGAGGGTGTTGAGGTTGAGGAAGAGGCTCGCCTCCATCTTCGAACCGACCGAGAGGCCGAGGAAGATGGTGACGGTGTTCATCAACGCGTTCTGCATCGTGTCGGAGAGACGGTCGACGACGCCGGTCTCACGGGCGAGGTTGCCGAACATCAGGGCCCCGATGAGCGGGGTGGCCGACGGCAAGAGGATTGCACAGGTGGTCAGTACCGTGATGGGGAAGAGGATCTTCTCCAGCTTGGAGACCGGGCGAAGCTGTACCATCCGGATCTTGCGCTCCTCCTCGGTGGTCAGCAGGCGCATGATCGGGGGTTGGATGATCGGGACGAGGGCCATGTAGCTGTACGCCGCCACGGCGATCGGACCGAGGAGGTCAGGCGCCAAGCGGCTGGTCACATAGATCGCCGTCGGCCCGTCGGCCCCTCCGATGATCCCGATCGATCCGGCTGCGTAGAGGTCGAAGTGGATGCCGGGGATGAAGGAGAGGGCGAGCGCGCCGATGAGGGCGACGAAGATGCCCAGCTGGGCCGCCGCTCCCAAGAGCAGCGTCTTGGGGTTGGCGATGAGCGGACCGAAGTCGGTCATCGCGCCCACGCCCATGAAGATCAGGATCGGGAAGAGGCCGCTCGAGATGCCCATGTCGAAGAGGATCTTGATGAAGCCCGCGTCCCCGGTGACCGGATCGACCCCGCTGATGTACCCCATCGGGATGTTGGAGAGGATACAACCGAAGCCGATCGGGATCAGCAAGAGCGGTTCGAACCCCTTCTTGATGGCCAGGTACAGGAGCACGAAGCCGACGAGGATCATGATCAGGTTGCCGATGCCGAAGCCTTCGGCCATCCCCATGAACCCGTAGAGTCCGGTGGACTGCCAGAGTTGTCTAAACGAAGCACCAATCATTGTTGTCTACTCCTTCAGCCGATGACGAGCAGATCGTCGTCACTCTGCAACTGTTGCCCCTGGGTCACAGAAATCTTGGTTACCACGCCTTCACAGGGAGCGTAGATCTCATTTTCCATCTTCATGGCTTCCATGATGAGGAGCAGCTGGTTCTTGGCCACCTTCTGTCCCTCCTTGACCTCGATGCGGAGGATCAAGCCGGGCATCGGAGCCTTGACCGTGGTCGCCTCGACGTTGGAAGCGACGGCGGGGGCATCAGAGCCGGCCGCACGCTCCACGTTCTCTTCGACGGCGCCCTCGTTGATGCCGTAGTTGACGTTGACCGGGTACTCGACGCCGTTGACCGTCGCCTTGCCGCCGGCGAGTTTGACGCTGTATGCCTTGCCACCGACGTTGACGGTGTACTCACCCTTCGCCTTGGCGGCCTCCGCCTCACGGTCGATCTTGTAGATGCCGTTGGGCTGGGCTTTGCCGGTGAGGTAGAGGATGCCCTTCTCCTTGCAGGAGGCGGCGATGAAGATGTTCTCGTCGGTGACGGGAAGCCCCTCGGCCTCGAGCATCGCCGTGGCGGCCTTCACGCCCTTGGTGGGGTCCTTGTCGTTGATGTCGACGACCTTCTCTTTGGTCGGCTTGAGGCCCATGGCGGCCTCACACGCCTTGACGACCTGGGCATCGGGCTCGACGGGGGTCTTGCCGAAGTAGCCGAGCACCATCTTGCCGTAGCCTTCCGCGATCTTCGTCCACGGCTCGAACATGACGTTGTTGAATGCCTGCTGGAAGTAGAACTGGCTGACCGGGGTCACCGAGGTGCCGAAGCCCCCCTTCTCGACCGTCTCGGCCATTGCCTCGACGATGGCGGGGTACTTGTCCATCAAATTGTTGTCCCGCAACATCTGGGTGTTGGCGGTGAGTGCGCCGCCGGGCAGCGGACTGAAGGTGATTTCAGGGCTGACGGTCATCGCCTCGGGCGGGATGATGTAGTCCTTCATGCAGTCGGCGAAGACCGCCTCGGCCTCACGCACCTTCTTGATGTCGACGCCGAGGTCGTAGTCGGTGTGCCGGAGGGCATGCCACATGGTGATGATGTCCGGCTGGCAGGTACCGCCGCTGACCGGGCTCATGGAGAGGTCGACCTGGTCGGCACCCGCATCGAGGGCAGAGACGTACTGCTGGATGCAGACGCCGGCGGTGTCATGGCTGTGGAAGACGATGTTCATGTCCTTGCCCAAGAGCTTGCGGGCCCGCTTGATGGTCTCATGGACGTAGGCCGGGGTGGAGGTGCCGCTGGCATCCTTGAAGCAGACGGAGTGGTACTCGATGCCGGCGTCGAGGATCTGGCGCAGCGTGGCTTCGTAGAAGTCCGGGTCGTGGGCGCCGGTGGCCCCGGGGGGCAGGCTCATCATGGTGACGACCACCTCGTGGCGCAGCCCTGCATCGACGATGGCCTTGCCGCTGTCGACGAGGTTGTTGACGTCGTTGAGGGCGTCGAAGTTACGGATGGTGGAGATCCCATGCTTCTTGAAGAGCTGTGCGTGGAGGTTGATGATGTCCCGCGGCTGGCTGTCCAGGCCGACGACGTTCACACCCCGGGAGAGGGTCTGCAGGTCGGCGTCCGGCCCGGCGACTTGGCGGAACTCATCCATCATGTCGAAGGCGTCTTCATTGGTATAGAAGTAGAGGGACTGGAAGCGTGCTCCACCGCCCGCCTCGAAGTGGTTGATGCCCGCCTCACGGGCGGCGGCCACTGCCGGCATGAAGTCTTTGGTGAAGACACGAGCCCCATAGACGGACTGAAAGCCATCGCGGAAGGCGGTTACCATAAATTTTACGGGTTTTTTCATCTGGAAATCTCCTGTGGGAATTACTTATTCTTTCGATTTTGCGAATGCCACTGCGATGGCTGCCGCAACCTCTGCATCGGAGGCGGAGGAGGGGACGAACCCCGGCGCGGTCGCGCCCTTGGTAGTCGGGGCAATCTTTTGGGCCAAGGCACTGGTACCCTTGGTGAGGAAGATCAACAGGGTAAGGAAAACAAAGACCATGGCGAGGCCGAGGATCATGAGGATGACACCACCCTGCAGCTGATACATCAGCTGATCTTTCGGAATTTGTGCTAAGAATGACATACGAACTCCTACAAGAAATGGTATAGAGACGGTAGCCAAAGGCTACGAAAAGTGCACGGAAATCAGTATACAGGATTCTAGTCAGTCGTTTCAAGTAATGATGGGACACTAACTTATGGTAAGTGAAACAACGGTCCAAAAATGGATAAATTGTTGCAATATGGTGCAGGTTTCCTCCAATTCCCCAAACGATGACCCCCATCCACCCCGATGGTTTCTCCTCTAGATGATTCAGGCTCATGCCTTTACTTCTTCTCCTCCTTTGGCTACTTTACACAGAGGCAACGGCCTGAAGAAGGAAGAGCGGTATGAGTGAGGGAATTGATTTTGCACAGCGGATCGCCGAAGACAAGGCGATTCGGTCACATATGGATAAAATCGGGCGTAAGATCCTGATCATGAGCGGCAAGGGCGGGGTGGGAAAGACCACGATGACGGTCAACCTCGCCAATGCGCTCGTCGAGCGGGGGCGGACGGTGGGGATTCTCGACGTCGACCTCCACGGCCCCAACGTGGCCAAGATGCTCGGTTGTGAGGACGGCATCCTCACCACACAGGGGGAGGGGGAGAACTTCTTCCCCGTCGAGGCGAAGCCGGGCTTGAAGGTGATGAGCCTCTCCTTCGCCATCCGCGAGCAGGACAGCCCCATCGTCTGGCGCGGGCCGATGAAGACGGCGGCCATCCGCCAGTTCCTCGCCCAGGCGGAGTGGGGGGAGCTCGACTACCTGCTCATCGACTCGCCTCCGGGGACCGGGGACGAGCAGCTGACGATCTGCCAGACCATCAAGGAGTTGACCGGCACGATCATCGTCACCACCCCGCAGGAGGTGGCGATCCTCGATGCCCGGCGCAGCGTCTCCTTCTCCCGCTCGATGGGGGTGGCGATCCTCGGCATCGTGGAGAACATGAGCGGTCTCTTCTGCCCGCACTGCAACACTGAGATCCCGGTCTTCGGCATCGGCGGCGGAGAGAAGATGGCCCGTGAGATGGACGCCCCCTTCCTCGGACGGGTGCCGATGGAGGTTCCCCTCATGGAAGCCGAGGATGCCGGGAAGAGCTACCTCGGCCTGAGGCCGGAGAGCCACGTCAGCCAGGCGTTCGTCGCCATCGCAGAGAAGATCGACCGCGGCACGTCGGTCTCCAGCGACGGAGGGAGATCCTGATGTTCAACCCCTTCGGCGATGATCGTGGCCGGTCCACCAGCCACCTGGTCTGGAAGACCGGGGAGAAGAAGCGTGTCTACAAAGGCCCGATCTTCGATGTGCGCACCGTCGAGCGTTCCTCAAGCGATGGGCGCTCCTCGCGCTTCATCGAGGTCGATGCCCCTACCTGGGTGACGATCATCCCGTGGTTCCGCAGTCCGCAGGGGGTGCCGATGTTCGTCATGGTGGAGCAGTACCGCCACGGCTCGGGCACCGTCACCCGTGAGTTTCCCGCCGGGGTGGTGGAGGAGGGCGAAGATCCCCAGGATGCCGCGCTCCGCGAGATGGGCGAGGAGTGCGCCTTGGTCGGTGGCCGGATCACCAAGCTGGGGGATGTAAGCCCCAACTCCGCCTTCATGAACAACCGCGCCCACTTCTTCCTCACCGAGGATCTCGCCCTGCGCGGCGAGCAAGACCTCGATGAGAACGAACAGCTCGACGTGCTCGCCGTCCCGGTCCAGACGGTCATCGAGGAGATGGGGACAGGAATCTACGACAACGGCATCATGATGATCGCCTTGGGCTTCTTCATGCGTTTGGCTGAAGAGCGGCCCGAACTCATTCAGACCAGAGAGTAATAAGGAAGAGGATTCGATGAAACAGAAGAGAACAATTGCAACGATCTTGCTTATCGGTATGGTGGCCCTCACCATGATCAGCTGCACGAGCGCCCAGGGCTTGGTGCGTACCATCGAGGTCTCGGGCACCGGTGAGGTGACCCTCGAGCCCGATATCGCGACCTTCTCGATCCAGGTGAGCGAGAAGGGGGAGACGACCAAGGAGGCGCAGAGGGAGGCCAATGGGAAGATGAGCGCGCTGCTCTCTACGCTCAGGGCCAACGGCATCGCCGAGAAGGACCTCAAGACGACGGCCATCACACTCAGGCCCTCCTACATCTGGGTGGAGAACAAGCAGGTGCTGGATGGACAGGTGGCATCCCAGTCGCTGAACGTGACGGTACGCGACCTGGTCAAGCTCGGCTCGATCATCGATGAACTGGCGACGGTGAGCAACATCAGCCTCAACTCGATCGTCCTGGATAAGGAGGATAAGAGTGAGGGGATGGCAGAGGCGCGCCGGCTTGCCGTGGCGAATGCCCGCACGAAAGCCGACCTCTACGCCCTGGAGTCGGGGACGGTGGTGTCCAACGTGGTGACCATCAGTGAATTCTCGACGGCGAGCAATCCGTATAATCCGAGGATGAAGGTGATGGCCATGGCAAGTGAAGCAGCCTATGACATGGCTACCGAAATCCCGGCCGGGACACTTACCCTGACAGCAACTCTTTCAGTGGTCTTTGAAATACGCTAAAAGAAAGACATTTCTAGATTTGCGTTAGAATTATTGCGAAAAACCGCGATTAGGGCTTCCCAGTGCCATACTTCTTTGGTATAGTACAAGTGTCCGATCGGAAGGCGGTTGACTTATGTCATGAATCCACCAACCGACTGCCCTGTTCGTTTTTTCCCCCTCATCTCTGAGGAACGGTAGGGCACCGCGCTATAGCGGACTCCTTCAAGGGTGCAAGCTTGAAGGAGTTTTTTTATGTGTGCATAGGCACGTCACCGTTCCATCCTTCGATGTCGAAGAGCCCAGTGATGATTATGCCATTTCGAATGAAATCAAAACTGACGTCGCTTCTCCCGTAAAACCGTTGTGCTGAAGAGGAGATTCATGCCCTCTGTGCAATTACCCAGTCCTGGTGTTTGCCTCCCTTGGAGCAGTGGTTTTTCTCATCTGCATCCATTCAAGGTGATACGTGTCTGCCCATATTTGGCGGCCTTGACCCCTTCAGTGAAGATTTGGATTTTTCCCTCCGTACAAACGTTCAATGGGCAAGATACCTCAAGCAGGTCAGTTCAGATCTCTCCCTCTATGGGTATGAAATGGAGCGTGTTGGGCAGAAGGAGAGACATTGAATCTACGCGGCGCGCTCCTCTCACGGCCCCCATCACGCTTCACATCGATACCAACCCACCTCTGGGATCACAAGAGGAGCGGAAAGTGATGGATTTTCCGTTCCTCTCCATGGTGACCGTTCAAGACCTTCCCACGCTCTTTGCCGGAAAACTCCACGCCCTCCTCTCTCGGGAGTACCTGAACGGGCACCACTGGTATGATTTCTTGCGGTATACGGCTCGAGGCATCCCCGTCAACTATGCGTTTCAGCGCTGGGTCATACGATTGCAGAGACTGACTTCAAACGGGCAGCTCTGGAGTGAGGCGGTGTTTCTTCAGCAAGTGGAGAAGATCGGGGAGGTACCGGTGACCGTGATGATCGCGGCCGAGCGTTTGTTGCCAACCATCCCCAGCCTGTGATTCCGTCTCTGACCATGAAAGATGTGCGCCGCCGATCACTGCGCCGGCGCTCAGAACATCATTGATATGCGAAAAGACATGAAAAAACCAAAATTACCATACATAAGTCTCCACACTTGTGGTACAATCCCCCGAATGGAGAGTTCTATGTTTTGCAAGTATGGTCGTGTGTTCGCTTGTCGATTGATTCTTTTCGTGTTGATTTTGGTGCTGCCCCTCGCAAGTGTGGCGGCCCTTTCATTTGCGTGGGCTCCACAGACCCCGCTGTTTCGTGAGGCGTTGGTGGATCCCTTCTCTGATTCTACCGCCTTCAAGTATCTGAAGGTCCTCAACGAGGATGGGGTGCCTGATTCCATCCTCGTCGCCGATAGTGCAAACAACGAATATAAGAAATATAAGCATGATACTCGGGTGTTGGATGAGTATTGGCAGATGAAGAGTGCCGTCAACATCGGCTTGTTGCGTCTCTCGACCAGTTACCTTGAAATTGAAGGGTATTTGGCAGGGGGATTGAATACGGTCTTCCAGCGCAAGGGAGGAATCGACTGCCTTGGCGTCGATGGGATGTATGGGGCGGGAGTCTCCCTGCGCATCGCCCATACCGTGGTACTCAGTGCCGGCTTCCATCACTTCTCCGGTCACTGGGGTGATGAGATCATCACCAATGCGATGGAGATCGACCCCACCCTTGACTTCTATTCCCCGGCGAAGAATGAGCACTTGGTCGAGTATACCCGGGGAAACTCGTGGATGGCCCGCATCTCCATCGAACCGACCGACCTCCATCGTCTCTACTTCATCGCGGAGCTGCCGATGGAGAAGGCGTGGATCAGGCCGGGGATCCACGTCCCCTCCTACGTCTTGAAGCCGGGGTCCGACGATGTCGACCAGTTCCAGAACATGACCGGACAGGAAGGGTTGACTGGCCTGACGGGATACGATGCCGGCTACAAGGCGTGGCGTCTCCAAGGGGGATTCGAGATTCGTAAGCCGGTTTCCACGGTGGGGTCGCTCTTCTTCGCCACTGAGGTGCAGGCGCACCAGGACGGGAAGACCCGTCATACCGTGGGTGGGTATGATGCAGACAACCCGTGGGAGTTTGAATACACCATCGGTGCGGGCTTTGAGTTCAACCAAGGGGTCATGGACCGCAAGTTCCGTCTCGAGGTGAGCTACCACGATGGCCGCTTCCCGTTGCTCAATTACTTCTTCCAACGAAGCAAGTATATCACCCTCGGCTTGGCCATCAGCGGTTGAGGTGATCATGAAACGAATACTCGTATCTCTCAGTATGGCCGTCCTCATCGTCCCGCTTCTTTTTGCCGCTCCCGATACTGCTGGCAAGGGATTCACCTTCTCGTGGTTCAAATCCACCTCCCTCTACCCCGAGTCACTGGCAAAACCCCTCTCCACGGTATCGAATCTGAACATTCTCTCGCTGCTCGACGGCCAGCCCCGCACCATTCGGTATGCCGGGCAGGGCTCGCAGGAGTACAAGGATTACTCGATCTATGAGAGTGATGACAAATATGCCGATGAGACCATGTACGAGCAGGTGAAGACCGGGTTGAACATCGGCTTTCTCCGCTGCTCCTATAATGGGATCATCGATGGGGAATTGAGCCTTCATGCCGCGCTCAACTCAGTCTTCCAGGGCTTTGGAGGAGCGAGCAATCTCGGGTTCGACGGGGTGTTCTTCTTTGGGGCACAGGTCCGTCTCTTTGGGATGGCCACCGTGCGCGTTGGCCTGCAGCACTACAGCGGCCACTATGGCGATGAGACCTTGGAGCGGTTACGGTCGGTGGAGGGTGACCCGATCGAGTATGTCAGGGACAACGACCTGCTCTTTGGCCTGAGCGTCACTCCCATCCCCTCTCTCCGCCTCTATGCGGAGGCGAACCTCCCGATGAGCAATACCTGGATGCACCCGGCGATCCATATTCCGTGGTGGGTCATCAAGCGCACATCGGGGGAGCCGCTTCACAGTGTGGAGGCCGGGAAGGAGAACATACCCACCACAGACTTCGACTCATCGTACAAGGCGTGGATCGTCTCGACGGGTGGTGAGTTCTCCCTACCGATCGCGTCGATGGGCTCGGTGTTTCTCGCGGCGGACCTGACCGTGCACCAAGATGGGCAGACCGGACACGTGGCCGGTGGGTATGACCCTTCAAACCCATGGGAGATGGAGTACACGATCACCCTCGGCCTCGAGCTCTTGGACCAGAAGACAGGGGGAGGGGGACGGCTTCAATTCACCTATCACGATGGGCGGTTCCCGCTGTTGAACTTCTTTTATCAACGTACCCGGTACATCGCCTTTGGCTTCTCCTTCAGCCTCTAGACACGGTAGGTACCGTGAAGCTGTGGAGGGAGGCGGTGTTTTTCCCCAGGTGGAGACGATAGGGGAGGTCAGCGCTGGAGCCAGGTGGTGATGGCCTTGCCGTCGACGAGGCTGAAGCCCTTGCCCATCAAAAGGCCGAGGTCCCCGATGCCGCAGTAGCGGAAGATCGTCTCGGTGGAACAACCGGAGGGAGAGGAAGGCACGCATCTCAGCTACCGCCTTGGTGTAGATGAGGAAGTCGACGTTCGGGGAGTTGAAGCGCCCGCTGACGTACATGTTCTTGAGGATGCTCATCAACTCCACCGAGCGGATATCATCGGTGGAGTCGAGAGAGAAGCCGGTGGGCAGGCCACGGAGCATCTCGATGGCGAAGGGGAGCTGCTCGGTGATGAAGGCACCATCGTCGCTCATCCCCTCAGCCACATTGATGACCAGGCACGATGGCTTCGATCTCCGCACAGAACCTGATGATGGCCTTGGAGGGGATGACGAGGAGGATGTCGTCGGCTGAGGCGAAGATGGCGTTGTTGAGGAAGTGGGTGGGAAAGTACTTGCTGTTGCGGTGGTTTCGGTTGATGATGGCCACTACATCCGCTTCGATGGAGTGGATGATGACGGTGTTGGTGGTGTTCCAACAGAGCCGTTCGGCCATGGCGGTGCCGAAGGCCCCTCCCCGGCGACGACTATCGTCTGATAATGGGGCATGGAGCTTCTACAACTGCGGCGGTCGGGGGAAGGATCATGGTGGTATGGGGGATATTCGCTTCGTAGTAGATCTCCGCTTTCTCCTGGACGAAGCCGAGGTGGGTGTAGAAGCCCAAGCTCGTCATCTGGGCGTGGATATAGGGGCCTTCATCGAGAAGCGAGAGGGCTGAACGGACCAGGATCTCCCCGAGGCCTTGGCCACGATGGGAGGCGAGGACCGCGATGCGCTCGAGCTTGGTGCCCCGTTCGGTCTTTCTGATGCGGGCGGTTCCCACCGCCTCATCATCCAAGAGGAGCAGAAGATGGGCACAGATCTCGTCATTGCCATCGAGGTCGATCTTCTCATCGACTCCCTGCTCGTTGATGAACACGTCCCGCCTGATAGCCCGGCACTGTTCAAGATAGGGACGATTCTCTCTCAGAGCAGCCTTGCCGGCCTCAAGGAATATGACACTTTTATTCATTGTGTTCATACTACTCAGCAAGGCAAAAAGTGGCAAGGGGGGTAGTTTCAGCTCCGCTCGGATCGGACTTCCTTGACAAGCGCGACCACATCCTCCTCGTCCTTGATGCCCGTGAACGCCTCTTGGGCCTCCGTGAAGGCTTCTATGGTCCGTTCTCCCCGCGCTTTGGCCGAGTCTCTCTTCTCACTCATTGTATCCATGGCCTCCCCTCCTTTGCTCAGAGCATAGCACCGTGCTCTCTTGGGGTACAATCTGAGGGCGCTCGGTGAACAATCGTGCTGGAGTGCATCCTCCCCATGGACACGAACCTCCCTTCACGATAGCCTCAAAGAGGGAGGATGCCATGAAAGTCATCATCATTGGAAACGGGGTGGCGGGGGCGACGGTAGCCAGCCGGCTCAGTGGGAAGGGGGTGGAGGTGCAGCTCTTCAGTGAGGAGCCGGTGGGCTTCTACTCACGCATCATGCTGCCTCAGGCACTCTGTGACAAGGAGGCGCTCGCCGAATTGGTGGCCAAGAGCGACCCTCCCTATCTGATGAAGCGTCCGGTGACGGGGATCGACAGAGAGCGGAAGCTCGTCTTCAGCGGCAGCGCCTCCTACCCGTACGACAAGCTCATCATCGCCACCGGCAGCCGGTCGCGGATGCTGGACATCTTCTCCGTCACCGACGGGGCGTGTACGCTGAGGACCTTCGTCGATGCCCAGAAGATCGGGGAGACCATCGAGGACCCCGTGGTGGTCCTCGGCGGTGGGCTCCTGGGTCTGGAGACCGCCCTGTGGGTGAGGCGCAAAGGGTATCATGTGACGGTCGTCGAGGTGTCCGACCACATTTTGGCGCGCCAGCTCGATCACGAGGGCGCTTCGATCCTCAAGGAGCATCTGGAAGCGCAAGGCCTCATCATCCGGGAGGGGTTGAAGGTAGAAGCGCAGAAGCTCGATCTGCGGGGTCATCTCAGGGCCCTGGTCGTGGGAGGGGATGAGGAGCTTGCCTGCCGCACGCTCCTCCTCTCACTCGGGGTATTGAGTGAGATCTCGCTTGCCAAGGCGGCGGGTCTCGCCGTCGACCGCGGCATCATCGTCGATGACTACCTGGCCACCAGCGACCCGGACATCCTCGCCATCGGGGACTGTGCCCAGTGGCACGGCAAAGTCCCCGGCATCGTGCCGGTGGCGCTCTCGATGGCCGAGTGCGCGGCGCAGAACCTGACAGGATCGGCGCAAGCCTATGAAGAGCCGGTGCTCTTCACCCGCTTCAAGGGAGATGGCCTTGATGTGGTCAGTGTCGGCAGTGTGCAGGGCCCCGCCGTCTATAAGCGACGTGGCACCCGCTATGAGGCGTACTTCATCGAGGACTCGATCCTCGTCGGTTCGATCCTCATCGGCAGCACGGAGCACCTGGGCTTTGTCCGCTCCCACTACCGCAAGCCCATCGCAGACGGAGATCTGGCTCCGCTGTTAGCGTTTTAGCTCGATCCGCTTGAAGAGGTAGATGCGGCTGCCGAAGTCGCCGAGGACCCGGGTCATGCTGTCGTAGCCGGTTCCACCGAACTGCTGGTTGAGCTTGATGCCGCCGTAGGCGATCTGCTCACCGCTGGCACGATAGTGCTCCACCTCGCTGTCCAGGGCGATGGCCTTGCTGATGGTCTCCTGCGCGATGCCCCCCTCGGTGATGGGGATCGGGCTGATGCGGTTGACCAGGTCCCCGAACATCTTGATATCCAGCTTCTGCTGGCGCGGGAAGACCTCGTAGATGGCCTGCGTGTCTGTGTCCTCGAGGCGGAGGATATCGCCTCCCGGGTTCGCCTCGGCGAGCTTCTGGGCAAAGAGGACCAAGAGCTCGCTCTTGTCTCGGTTGGAGACGGCCCAGACAACCTGGTTGGAGGGGCTGTTTGCAAGTTTGACACGGGTGAAGCGTCCATACTGGAGCAGGGAACGGTGCGCCTTGTAGAAGGAGATCTGGGCCCTGATGGCCTCCTTCTGCTGGCGGCTCAGGCGCGTGATATCGAGTTCATAGCCAAGCACGCCGAAGGCGGCGACGTTGAAGCGGCTCTCCAGGTCGCTGCGCCGCAGCGTCTGGTGGTTGGGGGAGGCGGAGACGTGCGCCCCCATCGTCGAGAGCGGGTAGCCGCAGCTGGTCCCCTCCTGGATGTACAGACGGGAGAGCGCGTCGGTGTTGTCGCTCGTCCAGGTCTGGCTCATGTAGCAGAGCATGCCGAGGTCGAAGCGGTTGCCGCCGCTCGCGCACGACTCGAAGAGGATGTTCGGGAAGGCTTGGGTGAGCTTCTCCAAGAGGTCGTAGAGGCCGAGGATGTAGCGGTGGAGGAACTCGCCGTGGTGCTGCACCTCGGGGTTGGTCGAGTAGAGGTCGCTGAAGGTGCGGTTCATGTCCCACTTGACGTAGTTGACGTCTGCAAGGTGGAAGACCTCGCTCAGCGCCTCGAAGAGGTGGGTGCGCACATCCTGGCGCGTGAGGTCGAGGATGTACTGGTTGCGCGTGACGCTGGCCCTCCGGTTGGGGATGGCGATCATCCAATCGGGATGATTCTTGTAGAGCTGGCTCTCGATGCTGACCATCTCCGGCTCGACCCAGAGGCCGAACATCATGCCGAGGCGGTGGATCTCCTGGCTGAGGCCGGAGAGGCCGGAGGGGAGCTTCTTGGTGTTGACCGACCAGTCGCCGAGGGAGGAGTTGTCGTCATCGCGGAAGCCGAACCAGCCGTCATCGAGGACGAAGAGCTCAACCCCGAGCTCGGCGCTCTCGCGCGCCAGAGCGAGCAGCTTCTCCTCGGTGAACTTGAAGTAGGTCGCCTCCCAGTTGTTGACGAGGACCGGGCGCTCGCGGAACTTCCACGCGCCGCGCACGATGTGGTTGTTGATGAAGTGGTGGAAGTTGGCGCTCGCCCCGTTCATGCCGGAGGGGGAGTAGGTGAGGATGGCCTCGGGGCTCTGGAAGCGGTCCTGGGGAGAGAGCTGCCAGCTGAAGGTCGCCGGGTTGATGCCCGTGATAACCCGCGTCTTGCCGAAGGGGGAGCGCTCGGCCACCTCCCGGTGGTTGGAGGAGTAGATGAGGTTAACCCCGATGCATTCGTCCTTCTCGTTGGTCAGGAAGATGCAGGGGTTGTGGTCCGAGGAGCTGACCCCGCTCTTGGAGTCGTTGACGATGATGCCGGCCGTGATGGGGCGCGTATGCATGTACCGCTCCCGCGCCCAGGCACCGTCGAAGGTGGTGAGGTCCCACTCTCCGGTGAGGTCGAGCTGGAGGCTCGCGATATTGTTGATGCGCACCGTCTGGACCGAGTCGTTGTAGAGCGTCACGCGCCGGGTTATGACGTCGCTCTCCTCAAAGACGGTGTAGGTGAGGCCGAGGCGCAGCGGCAGGACCTTGTCACGCAGCATCACCTCGACGGTGGTGCACTGGCTCTTCTCCCCGTAGGCTTGGGGGAGGCCGCCGAACATCCGCGGCTTGCCCGCCAGCACCCGGGCCGACTGGTAGACGAAGTCCAGCGTCTGCATCCCCCGCCCGTACTCGATGTCCAGCGGGCACTCCCGCATCTCGCCCTTGCCTCCACTCGAGTACTCGGTGCAGAGGTTGGTCAGAAAGAGGGTGGGGTGGTCGCTGTCGTAGGCGACCGAGCAGCCGATGGGTTGGCTCCGCTTCTCGGCGAACGCGTCGATGCTGATGTACGGGTTGTCGAGACGGCGGCCGTAGTAGAGGTGTTCGAGGTGGCCGGTCTCGGTGACGGCGAAGAGGTAGGTGGTGCGCTTGGTCGAGAGGTTGAATAGTCGGTCCGTTTTCGTGATCATCGGTTACTCCTAACGTGTCGTAATGTAGTATACTGCCTGTGACGCTTTGAAGAAAGGGAGAAAGAGAGTGGACATTCGTCGTATCAAGGTATGGGAGAGCCGGAACGCCACCATCATGACCAATGACATCATCCGGGTGGTCATCGAGGACCAGGGCGGCATGGCGCTGGAGCTCAGCGCCGCCACCGCCCAGGGGGGGATGGTGAACGCCCACCTGCTCCCATACTACCGGGGTACCGGCACCTCGGTGTACAGCGACGAGAACGGGTCGTTCTGGCAGAACAGCCCGTATCTCTACCAGAAGGCGGGGTCGCACTTCAGCTTCCCGAACTTTGGTCCGGAGTTCTTTGATGAGTTCAACCAGAGCGAGGAGCACGGTGGCTACACCGCCTCCTCCTACTGGATGGTGGAGCGCTACGGCACCGACCCCGAGTTCGGCGGGGTGTGGTTGTTGTCCTCCATCAGGGACAAGAAGCGGGGGTGGTCGGCCAAGAAGGTCGACATGCTGCTCCCCTCCCACCCGGTGCACTACAGCGCCATCTTCATCACCAATGCCAATGAAACCCCGCTCATCGCCAACGCCGTATGGAACAACGAGGTGGGCCCTCCCTTCCTCGAGCAGGGGTGTGTGCTGAACGCCAGCGCCGAGAGTTGGATCACGGCGCCGGAGGCGATGTTCCCCACCGTTGAGGGGCGCCTTGCCCAGAACACCCAGTTCAACGACTTCAAGAAGGCGCCGCTGAAGGGCGGCGGGACGGTCGATATCAGCGAGGTGCCGTGTCCGTTGGGGAAGACGGACTTCATCACGGGACGCATCAAAGAGAAGGCGGAGCTCGGCTACAGCAGCATCATAAACCCCAGGATGCAGATGATCTACTTCACCTTCTTCCAAGGGCCACAAGCACGGGAAGAGAATTCAATTCCGATGAACTTCAACAGCTACGCGCTCGACTTCGGAGGACGGACCGAGAAACCGTGGGCTCTCTACAACGGAGGCATGAGCCAACTGTACTCCGTCAACTGCGCCAGCGGCACCCACAACATCTTCCACGGGCTCAAGGACACAAGCCAGCTTCTGGAGACGGACACCACCTTCACCATTGATCCAGGACAGACGAGACACCTCTACTACGGCACCGCCTTCGCCCCCTACGAGAATGCCCGCATCGGAGGAAACTTCTTCTCAGCCGAACAACAAGAGCAGGGCATCGTCCTCAAGCGGACGAAGTCGACGGCCATCATAGCGGCAGACTCCACGTTCGCCGCACTCAAGGGGCTCTCCAAACGGGTATTGCGGGGGGAGTGAGATAATAGCAACGCTACCCTCGACACCGGCCTGAGGCTCTCCCACTACTTCGGGATGTTTACAAGCAAAGGTCATATGTGAGAGGGAACGAATCAACGTCCTCAAAGAGAGAGAAGGGCTGCCAACATACAAAGAGCTACAGAGACAAAAAGACCACCCGGAGGTGGCCTTTTGGACAGACAAGGGTACAATCAGGCGCCTGATGTGTACACAAACGTCACCGTGCCAGTGTAACTGCCTTGGACAGCAGCATTGTAATCGGTCATGTTTACGGTAAGGCTGATCTTTCTGGATTGAACGCCAGTTTCGTCAAGGCTAGTGATGGCAATGACGGGAGCAGGATCTCCTGGATTAGCTGTGCTGTATGATCCAGCTTCGGTTCCTGCTACTGAAACGGTATAGTTGATCGTGGGGGTGGTTTGACCAACAGCCTCGGTTACCATTGGGGTAGCACTCACCTTGACGGTATAGCCACTTCGATTGTTGGAACGAGTGGAGAGATACGCATCAAACGTTACAGCTCCGGTTGTTGCGTTGACAGTACTGCCCGCAGTTCCGCCAATCGTAAGCGTGGTGAAAAGGTTGCCTGTGGTGATATCGAAATTTGCCAAAGTCATCTCGGTCTTTGTGATTCCCATCTCATCGATGCCAGCAACTGTAGTTGTTACGTCAAATGAAGTGTTTTCAGGAACATCAGCAAACAGCCCACCAGTAAGCAGGGTGACAATCAGGAGTACAATCAAATTCTTTTTCATCTGTCTTTTCTCTTAGGGCTTCTGTCTTCGTGCAAGTTTTAGTGCCTTTCCCTCAGCACATCTGTATAATACCCAGAGAAGAGACTTGTGTCAATAGGTACTCGTGAAAATGTATGATTTATGTACTACTTACAGGTAATATGCTGAATCAAAACATATAATATATTGTAATAGCAAGGGTTATAAGAAATGAAAAATGTGTCTAACTTATGACACTAATAAGAATTTATAGAAATATCAAAACTGTTCTCTTCCATAAGCAGCTCTTTTTGTTCCTCGATGCCAATCGTACGGGGGAAGTATGGAATAGGGGAGTCTGTTCCGTCGTTGTGTATGTGCATGGTACTGTCTCGCCTCAGGGCTGACTCTCAGCTTGTCCCGTCTACAGTGAGAGCGATCGTATGTGATTCTTTGACAAGGCAGTCAACCTGGTGATGGTGATGCCATCGATGCAGGGGTGGAAGCGGTATTGTTGGTCGTAATCGACGTAGTGTTCACTGTGAGCCTGCACGATTGGTGCGCATGGTCGAGAGCCAGGCGCTAGATCTGAGGAAGCTGTGACTACAAGCGGTCTGGTGAGTGCTCGTTTCGTCAAGAGCCATATCGTCAACCAGAGGATCTCTAGAGAACACGTGATTCCTGCCGGTATTGAGTGTTTCAACACTGATCGCCCTCAAGAACGATTGGGGTGTAGCTTGCCAAGAGGGTGTAGGCTCCAGATTATCGGTTGACAACCGTGAGGGAAGGCGGCCATGATACAGGAAACCATAAATCTGCGAACTCAGGGCGAGCAGCGTGATGTATTCTTTAAAATTTTCTAGGATGTGGATATCACTGGTGTGTGTTCTGCTCTTCTTTCTCTCTATTTCCTGCCGGTATTTGTGAGGAGGCTCAACGTGCAGCAAAGAAATTTGTATGTGGATTTCTACGCGCGACTTCTGCGTGTATGCATGCTTATACTGGTTACGGTCCTCATCCAGACATCCCTCTTTGGTGCAACTCTGACCTATCAACAATACACCGGTAAGCTCAAAGGATTTTCGATCAACTCGTTCCAGCGGATTGCCCGTTTTAATAATCAGAGTTTAGCAGCACATAACTATGACTCTGGTAAAGGGTTTGTGGGACGAATTCTCTACGAGGGAGAGCCGGGAGCTACCTTGTGGGTTGACAAATTCGAACCGGCCCCCAGTCCAAATGGCGGCTCCTATGACCAATCAATGTTCTATTGGACACAACTTCCAGCGAGTACGGAAGGGAACTGGACAGAGTTCTTCATCGTGCTCAGAGCAAAGGGGTATACTCATAATACTGAAAAACAGCCAAACGACCGAGTAGTAGATTATTTTGGGAAAAACACTGTCTTTGAAAAGGTCGGCCAAGGATACGAGCTTCAGCGAGGGGCAGGACCTTCGGAGGAAAAAGCGACTGCAGGGCAGATTGGCTACGACAAAGATGGCAACAGCGGCACCTATGATGGCTCCAATCAGTTTGAGTACAAGTATCAGTATCGAGTTATTTTCATCGATGTGACGATTTTTCCCAAACGAACAGGAACTCCAGGCATCGGTGAACAAAAGTATTGGACCGGTGGTACGTTATTTGAGGGCATCAGGCCAAAGAACGGCTACTATGAGAGCAAGATCATATTCTATACAGACACAGCTACCTTGCCGTTGATGTTGGAAGGTGAATACAACCCAAACGGTGATCCTCCATTGAGTCCCTCTTGCATCTTCAATCTCACCAAACTAGCCACCTCAGTCTCGTATCAAGCGCTCACTACCGAGCATACGTCTCAGGGATCTGCTCTTGAAGTGGCGAAGCTCACCTATGCTTCTCCCACCTGTAAAGCAGCCATCGCCATTGTAAGCGATCCCGTTGGGAGAAGCACTGATTTTGCCTTTACCACTACCATAAATGGAAAGAAAATTCGCATTCCCCATAAGCTGGTCTACCGCAGTGATACTGGGCGCGGAGACCAGGTGGGAACTGAAACCGTTATTGACGACCAGAATAAAATCTTCTATACCTTCGAGGATCCGTACGGGCCTCCTGCCCCTATAGGAGATACACTGGGAAAGGGACACTACTTGGAAGGACGCATAGGGCTCTTCATCGATCCAGTGCCATCCAATCCACCATTGGCGGGGACCTACTCTTCAACTATCTATGTTTTAGTTGAACGGTATCAGTAGATCAAAAGAGCAGCGCATCGCTTATTCCAGCCAACGCTCGGAGTACCAAGAGCACGACCGGTTAGACGTGAGTCGTGAAAGAAACCCACAGGCTGTGCCTGTGGTGTGGTGCCTGGCGTTCCCTGGAACCATGAGGAAGAATGATCGAGGAACGTTTACTGCGTGACTTTTCTCCCATGAGCTCTCCACCACCGGTTTCCTTGTCCTTCATCGCTTCCCTAGGGCCGACCTTTATCCCTTGGGGACTTCGAATCCAAAGGCTTCACAAATGGTCAGCTGGTCTTTGACAAAGGGCGTGATTTGCTTCGCTCTTCCCGTTCGCTCGATGCTTCGTATTGACCTGGTGGTACACGTCTTGGTCAATGATCTCTTCCATACCTCGGTCACCCCTCTGGAGAGGATCAGGGAGCAGAAGAGGATGAAGAGCCTGCCGGTCTTCCCATCCTCGGGCCAGGTGCGTTGGCGGTTGGCCATCTTTGCCTCAATCTTCTTCTCATTCCGTTCGGAGGAGACAAGCGATCCGTCAACTGGTTTGAAATGGAGCGTGTAATCCCTGCATCGCCTCTTCCATATCAGAGAGATTTGCATCAAGGGCTGCTGACTCAGAAGAGAATCGAAGGAAAGGTTCACCAGAGAGACGGGACATGTCCTCTTGGGAGGAGGTGGATCATTGATTCTGCCTTCTCAAGATCCCACCCTGGGGGAAAGACCAAGCGGGAGCGGAACGCCTCATCGGCATGGATGTACTGATGGTTGGGGATGAAGTTGTCCTCTTCATCAACCGATCCCAGATGGACGGAGCGATACTGTCTCTGAGAACCATCGAAGATTTGGGCGCGGGCATATCGATACTCCTTGTCCAGGTGCAGCGTGACATTGATGGACCCATCGGTGCGTACTGGTCGAGCCATGAACCCCTCCTCTAATAACACTCAAGAGGAGTCAGCCATGAGTACATACATGGATCCACTGACCAGAGGGGAGTTCCTCAAGCCGTTGAAACATCTCAGCCTATCGCCTGGCACAGGATATCAGAGTCCCGGTGAGCAGGATCCAGGAGATCCTTAAGGATGAGAGAGTCATACCCATCGACACCGGCCTGAGGCTCTCCCATTACTTTGGGATGGGCGAGATGTTCTTCATAGACTTGCAAGCAAAGGTCACCTTTGATAGGGAACGAATCAAAGTCCTCAAGGAGATTGAAGGACTGCCAACATACAAAGAGCTACAGAGACAAAAAGACCACCCGTAGGTGGCCTTTTGGACAGACAAGGTTGCTGTGGCTTTACGTGTTGGAGGTGTATGTGAAGGTCACAGTCCCTTCGTAGGAATCTTGAATTGCTGCATTAAACGAAACAGTATCAACTGAGATGGACAGAACCTTTGACACGCCTTTGAGCGCTGTAATCGTTCCCTGGGAGATAACAGTCACAGGGTTTGCTGTGGTTCCCGTTATATATTCCACTCCGCCAGCAGCAACAGTATAATTAATTTTATGGTTATTACCATTTGATGGATCAGAAGTACTTACCATAGGCGTAGCACTCATTTTAACTGTGAAACCTGCTTGGTTATTTGAGAGCGCAGAGATATATGCCGTGAAAGCCTCGGTTGCCCCACTTGAAGTAATTTTCACAGGAGCAGTAAACCCTGTAACTCCAGACAGGGAGGTGGGCATAGGGCTTAAAGCATCAATACTGCTGGTGGTGAGCTTCATATCATTAATGGCAGATATGGTAGTCTGTACTTGAAATTGAGCATCAGAAACAGCGGCAAACAGCCCAACGCTGACCAGTGCAATAATCAAGATTGCGATAAGATTCTTTTTCATTTTTCCTTTCCTTTCAGGGTTAAGCACCCTGGTGCAAGATTTCTTCTTTTCAGTGCCCTTTTCCTGAGCACATCTGTACTATACCTAAAGAGGAGACTTATGTCAATAGGTATCCGAAGTAATTTATATAATATTTATTATTTTTGGTTTATTTAGTTAAATACGCATATAATTAATTGTAATATAATAAATTAATTAATCCAAGAAATATCGCTAACTTGTGTCATTAATAAAAAATCATGGCTCTTTTCGTATAGCTAAGTGGTGATGGTTTGATGCAGGATTTCAGGGAGCTCCTTGGCCCTGATCTCCTCTACCGTTACCGTCCTCTTGCCTGGGGTGGAGAGCGATTTGAGGATCTCCTTC
>Ga0208195_1000668_pt1 | contig 43349 bp, 43 predicted proteins | sample AD_UKC077_MetaG_FD_184441 | JGI IMG/M metagenome (GOLD analysis project Ga0208195, IMG submission 184441) | Active sludge microbial communities of municipal wastewater-treating anaerobic digesters from USA - AD_UKC077_MetaG (SPAdes) (version 2) | ecosystem: Engineered > Bioreactor > Anaerobic >... | reverse complement strand
CAAATCACCAAAATCTTGATATCAAACTACTAGATTATTTACAACCACTGCTAGACAAAGAAAAAGGGCGACAATTTATCGTATTACACTCGTTAGGATGCCATTTCAAATATAATTGCCGTTATCCAAAAGAATTTGCACAGTTTCAGCCCGATTTAAATAGTGAAACCGATGTGACGACTTTTTTGGACAAATATAACCTGCGCAAGTTGGAAGATATTTCCGGTAAACTGGACAACCAGCCGCTAATAACAGAAGTAAAAACATTATTAGTCAACTCCTACGATAATGCCATTTTATATACAGATTATTTTCTCGATAGCACCATTGAGCGGTTAGAAAAAACAGGTAAATCATGCATTTTAATTTACGTGGGCGACCATGGCGAAAATTTATTGGATGATGATCGTCACATGTTCTTACACGGAACATACAGTGGTAGTGCATACGAATATCATGTTCCTATGATGGTTTGGTATTCAAACAAATATAAGCGATTACATCCTCAAAAAATTGCGGCCTTGCAGGAGAATAAATCAAAAAGAATGTCGTCGATGGTAATTTTCAATTCTCTAATTGATATGGCTAGCATTCACTATGCCAATTTGGATAGTTCGTTAAGCATAGTAAACCCTCGATTGCAAAGCCGCGACACGATTTGGGGACTTGATGCAAATCTCAAACTAATAGAAATTCCAACACAAAAATAACGACTTATGAGACATAGTTTTACCATCATCCTTATAATCTCGAGTTTGTGGCTCACCAAGTTGTACGCACAAACATCAGAACCATTTATGAATCACACATGGTCTATTGGTGTTGGCAATATGACACTACATGATAGCTACCTATCGCCAGCCTCTTATTCGGGACTAAATTTAAATTTGGATATTGCAGAAAGTGCTTTTTATAAAAATTGTGACGAAAAAATATCGTGGGACACGCGCATACAACTCTCTTTTGGTGACACATACAATCCTGCGAAAACAGCATCTGTTACCTATTTAGGGGGAACATTGGGCTATGCTACTCATTACCATTTTCAACCATTAACTGGCTTAACCATTATGACTGGAGCATTTGTAAATGTAGAAGGTGCACTCAAATACAATAGTCGTAACGTGAACAACATAGGCTCTGGCGACTTCAATACCACCTTGTATGCATCAGCCATCATGCGTTACAAGGTGCGAGCCGAACGTTTACACATGAATATTCAATATGAGCTGATGACACCTGTTTTGGGGTGTATGTTTATTCCTCAAATGGGACATTCGTACTATGAAATTTACGAAAATCTCCCCAATGATTTAGACAAAGTCACTCATTTTTCATCCTTTCATAACAAACAAGGCATTCAAGGAAAATTCACCCTTGATTTTCTATTCAAAAGCATCACGCTTCGTGCGGGGCTTTCGCACAACAATCAAACTTGGCTAGGTAACGCCCTTAAATTCAAACAATCGCAATACAACATTCTTCTGGGGATCACCTACGATATAATGCGCTTAGGTGGTAAAAACTCCGAGAAATAAATTACTTTTTTCTTTTGAAATAGATGAAACGAACTCTAATTATTGCCATAAGCACTATTTTATTATTGGTCAGTTGCAAAGATGACAGCTATAAAACCTTTGATGCTAACCCATATACCAATTTTGATGCTCTATGGGAGATACTCGATCAAAAATATTGTTACTTCGAAACCAAAAACATCAATTGGAATGGTGTTAAAACAATCTATCGTGCCCAATTAAAATATGTAAAAACCGCTTTTGATCTGTTCGATGTATGCTCCCAAATGCTCGACACTTTGCAGGACGGACACGTTAACCTCTACTCTTCTTTCGATATTTCACGTTGTACAGGTTGGTTTGATAACTATCCAGCCAACTACAACGATAATATCGTGTATGGTAAAAATTATTTAGGTTCTAATTACCGTATTGCAGGAGGTTTTCACTATGAAACTATCAATAATGGAGAAATTGGCTATATACGTTATCGTGATTTTTCGAACGGCTTTACAAGTGCAAATTTCTCGTACATGAATTACTATTTCAAAAATTGTAAAGGCATTATTATCGATGTACGCAATAATGGAGGTGGTCAGCTCGATTATAGTAAAAAATTTGCATCGTGTTTCTTTACAGAAAAAACCATTACAGGATACATGCGGCACAAAACCGGTTTTGGACATGCTGATTTTTCAGATATTCAACCAATGTACGTTGATCCCGCTTTAGCTCCTATCGACTGGAGTGAACGAAAGGTAGTAGTCCTTTGTAACCGTCGCTGTTACAGTGCTACCAATGATTTTATTGTAAAAATGCTACAAGCACCAAACGTTACCGTCATTGGTGGAAAAACAGGCGGAGGTGGAGGTTTACCACTTTCGAGTGAACTTCCTAATGGTTGGATGATTCGTTTTTCAGCGGTACCCATGTACGATCAAAATGGCACAGAAATTGAATTTGGCGTCAATCCTGATATTCAAGTTAATACCACCGAAGAGGACGTTACAACAGGCAAAGATACAATGATTGAATACGCCATCACCCTATTAAAAAACAGTTGAGTATGAATTTCAGAATAGTCATATCCTTACCTAATCACCAATCGATAAATTACAAGCAACGAATACTGTTGTTAGGCTCCTGTTTTAGCGAAAACATCGGCCAAAAGTTAATTGAATATCATCTACCATGTTTGAGCAATCCGTTTGGCATTCTTTACAACCCATCATCAATAGCACAAGCCTTACAACGATTAATGGTTCAACAACCATTTAGCGAAGAAGAACTGTTTGAACACCATGGGTTATATCATAGTTGGGCACATCACGGAAGTTTTTCCACGAGTTCAAGACAAGACACATTGACAAAAATAAATGAACGTTACCACGCAGCAACCAAATATTTGTCTCAAAGTGATGTGCTGTTAATTACATTCGGTTCATCATGGATATATGAACATCGCGGAACTGTAGTTGCAAATTGCCACAAAGTTGCCGAAACAGAATTCTTGAGACTACGCTTATCGGTAGAAGAAATTGTGAAAATGTATGCGGAGCTAATAACACAATTAACCATAAAAAATCCCAAATTGCGTGTAATTTTGTCAGTTAGTCCCATACGTTACATGCGCCACGGAGCAAACGAAAACCAAACTAGCAAAGCGATCTTGTTGCTCGCCGTAGAACAACTCACTGCACAATTTGAAAATGTTACCTACTTCCCTGCCTACGAAATTGTATTAGATGAATTACGCGACTACCGTTTTTTTGCCGACGATATGATTCATCCATCCCAAGTCGCAATAGCTTATATTTGGGAACGATTTGTCGACATGTTTTTCGACCAAGAGACACAAGAACTACTACCTGAAATCAAAAAAATCAACAAACTCATAGATCACAAACCGCTACACACAGATAGCACAGAACACCAAAACTTCATAACACATAAAGAGCTAGTTTTAAAAGAGTTTACAAAACGATATCCAACTTTGATTTTTTAAAAAAAATACCAGAAATTTAAAAGCACACCTAAACTGCACCTTTTTTGATACAATACTTTGACACACGGAAAAAAATCGTTATTTTTGAACCCATAAAAACTCATAATACTCATGGTTTATAAATTTTTACTTTTATCGGACGAAGTGGATAACTTTAGCCGTGCAATTGAGATTAATTCAGACTCGACTTTTTTTCAATTTCACAACGCCATTTTAGAATCAGTTGGCTACAACAAAGATCAAATTACCTCATTTTTCATCTGTAGTGAGAATTGGGAAAAACACGAAGAAATCACACTCATAGCTATGGACACAGGCTCAGAATATGATAATTTCGTCATGGATTCCACTCATTTAGACGAGTTTATAGAAGATGAAGGTCAGCGTTTATTATATGTGTTCGATAATTTAACGGAACGTGCATTTTTTATTGAACTCAAAGAGATAATTCCAAGCAAACGATTATCAGAGCCCGTATGTACTTTCAGCAAAGGTAAAGCACCCGTACAACTCCTTGATATTGATGATTTTGCTGTAAATCAAAAAATTGACTTCGATACCGAGTTTTATGGCGACGAAGAATTTGACTTAGACGAACTTGGCGAAGATAGTTTCGGCGATGTCAATTTTGACGAAAACGGTCGAGAAATTTAAGTTTAATTATCATACAAATGCTCGATTTATCGGGCATTTGTTTTCTAAATCGTTAACGAACGAGTTTAAATACGCATCTTTTGAATACACTTTTTGTTATTGTAGGCCCTACAGGAGTTGGCAAAACCGACATCAGTCTTCAACTTGCCAAGTTGTTGGGTTGTGCCATTTTTTCATGCGACTCGCGCCAAATGTTTCGCGAGCTGAAAATAGGTACAGCTGCGCCTTCGGAAAAGCAATTACAAGAAGTTCCGCATTTTTTTATCGGTAACAAATCGATTTTTGAGACATATAGTGCCGGACAATTCGAACTTGATGCCATTCCCATGATTGAATCAGAGTTGAAACGTACAAAAAACACGTTGCTCGTAGGCGGTTCTATGCTTTACGTGGACGCCATTTGTAAAGGCATCGACGACATTCCAACCATCGATCCGCAAGTGCGACAAGGTGTGCTCGAATTTTACAAAAAAGAAGGCATTGAAGGTGTACGCAGGAAGTTAAAATTGCTAGATCCTTTACATTATGATGAGGTTGATTTGAAGAATGTAAAACGAATGCTGCATGCTCTGGAAGTGTGCATTATGACTGGACAACCATTTTCAAATTTACGCACACAATCTACAAAAAAACGATCATTTAATATCGTAAAAATTGGGTTAGTACGTCCACGCGAAGAGCTATACAATCGTATCAATCAACGTGTTTTACAGATGATGGAAGACGGATTAGAAGATGAAGCCCGTCAATTTTATCCACATAAAGCGTTAAATTCATTAAACACGGTAGGTTATAAAGAATTTTTTAACTATTTTGACAGAGTTTGGACTAAAGATTTTGCAGTAAATATGATTCAACAAAATTCACGCCGCTATGCAAAAAAACAATTAACTTGGTTCAAACGCGATAAAGAGATACATTGGTTTCATCCACAACAAACAGACGAAATCATAACTTTTGTAAAAGAGCATTTGTAAGCTACTATTATCACTATGTTTCACACCTTTGTAACTGGCATAATTATCGGTTTATTCATATCTGTTCCTGTGGGACCGATAGGGATTTTGTGCATTCAACGCACATTGAACCGAGGACGAATACATGGTATTATTACAGGGTTAGGAGCAACTACTTCCGATTTATTTTATGCCGTTTTAGTCGGATTCAGCATGAGTTTCATCATTGATTTTATTGAAACTCACCAAATGATGATTCAAATTGTAGGTAGTCTTATTATTTTTGGTTTTGGTTTACATATATTCCGTACAAATCCTGTAAGACAACTATCGTCAGTACGCAAACCTTCTAAAGGCACTTATGCTAGCGATTTTTTTTCGGCATTTGGGCTCTGTTTTAGTAACCCGCTCATTATATTTTTACTCATCGGGCTATTTGCTCGTTTTCAGTTTTTTACACCAACTCAAACCCTCTTTGAACACATTGTTGGGCTATTGGCTATTTTGTTAGGTGCTTTTTCGTGGTGGCTTTTATTAACATTGATTGTAGGAAAGCTACGCAATCAATTCAATGTTCGTGGGTTGTGGATTTTAAATAAAATAACAGGTACAATTTTAATGTTGTTAGGCGTTGGTGGAATTGTAATGGCCCTATTAGGTTTTTCATTATAAAACACCGTTCAATCGTCTCCTAAATAGATACGTGATATGAAAAATTTTGGTTTTATAAAAGTAGCTGCTTCTGTTCCCTTAGTAAAGATAGCCAACTGCACGGCTAATGCGCTGGCTGCTGAACAGCAGATAAAACAAGCTAATAAAAAAGGCGTACAGATCGTAGGTTTTCCAGAACTCTCTATGACAGGATATACGTGCGCCGATCTTTTTTACAATCAGCTACTTATAGAACAAGCCGAAAACTCCTTAGCAAAGCTCATCAAAAACACCTCACATCTTGACATTATAGCCATTGTAGGATTACCAATACGCACAGAAAATCAACTCTTTAATTGCGCTGTAATCTTTCAAAAAGGAAAAATTTTAGGCGTAGTACCAAAAAAATATTTACCCAACTCTAATGAATTTTACGAAAAACGCTGGTTTACTTCAGCTTCGAACATAACTACAAACGAATTATTACTGTGCGGACAAAAAGTACCATTTGGTGAACATCTTCTCTTTAAATCTGAAGATGTTACATTCTCTATTGAAATCTGTGAAGATTTATGGGGACCTGTTCCACCAAGCAGTGTTGATGCACTATCCGGTTCACACATCATATTCAACTTATCAGCGTCCAATGAATTGGTAGGAAAAAATAGCTATCTCCACGATTTAATAAAACAACAATCAGCGCGTTGTTTAGCGGGTTATGTTTATGCCTCTGCTGGATTTGGCGAATCAAGCACTGACCTACTATTTGCAGGCAATGCTATAATCGCTGAAAATGGGGTGATTTTAGCTAAAAACGAACGCTTTTCACTACAAGAGCAACTTATTATAAGTGAAATAGACGTAGAACGTTTACAACACGATCGGCTTAAAAACAGTGCCTTTACTCGAGGTTTAGCCCAAACTGAAGTAATTACTGATGTCACTTCGATTCCTTTTGAACTGCCACAAAACACCTTGGATTTAACACGTTTTATTTACGCTACACCATTTATACCAACTGATGAACGTATGTCGGAATCGTGTGAAGAAATTCTCAATATACAAGTTAATGCATTAGCAACCAGACTACATCATACAAAAATCACAAATATGGTGTTAGGAATTTCGGGTGGATTAGACTCTACGCTTGCGCTCTTGGTTTGTGCTCGCACGTGCGACAAACTTGGTCTGCCACGTAAAAACATCATCGGAATTACAATGCCAGGATTTGGAACCACGGACAGAACTTATCACAATGCAAAACAATTAATGAGCAGTTTAGGTGCTACGTTACGCGAGATCAGTATAAAAGAAGCTTGTGATCAACATTTCAAAGATATAGAACACGATCCCACGCTACACAATGCCACCTACGAGAACACTCAAGCCCGCGAACGTACACAAATTTTGATGGACGTGGCTAATCAATGTAACGGTTTAGTTATTGGCACTGGAGACTTATCAGAACTTGCACTTGGCTGGACAACCTACAATGGCGATCACATGAGTATGTATGCAGTAAACAGCAGTATTCCAAAAACATTAGTGCGTTATTTAGTGCATTATGCAGCGCACAACGAAACTAACAAACAGACGCAAGCTACACTACTCGACATTCTCGATACACCAGTAAGTCCAGAATTATTACCAGCTGATCAAAATGGTATGATTTCTCAAAAAACAGAAGATTTAGTAGGCCCCTATGAACTGCACGATTTTTTTCTCTACTATATGCTTCGTTACGGTTTTGCACCAACTAAAATTTTCTATTTAGCGACTAAAGCATTTATCCAAACGTATGATGAGACAACAATCAAAAAATGGCTAAAAGTTTTTTTTAAACGCTTTGTTACACAACAATTCAAGCGTTCTTGTATGCCCGATGGACCCAAAGTGGGCAATATAAACCTATCACCACGCGGTGATTGGCGTATGCCTAGCGACGCATCACCAGAACTTTGGCTAAACAGCTTAAACTAATAAAAAAGGACTCAAATTTGAGTCCTTTTTTATTAGTTTGTGTGATTACGTGGATGTTTATCCAATACTTCTGTACGCAGAAAATCCATATCAATATGCGTATAAATTTCAGTTGTTAAAATACTTTCGTGCCCCAGCATTTGCTGAATTGCACGCAAGTTGGCACCACCTTCGAGCAGATGTGTAGCAAACGAATGGCGGAATGTATGTGGACTAATCGTTTTAGTAATACTAGCTGCAGCTGCCAACTGTTTGACGATAACAAAAATCATCTCACGTGTTAATTTTGTACCACGGCGATTTAGGAAGACAAAATCCTCATTCCCTTTTTGAACGGTAAGCAAATTGCGATCACGCAACCAGAACTGAATTGCACGTTTTGATGGCTCTGACAATGGCACTAATCGTTGTTTACTACCCTTACCCTCGACCTTCATAAAACTTTTTTCGCTACACATATTCGAAAGCTTCAAATTAACCAATTCTGACACACGCAAACCTGAACCATAAAGCGTTTCTATTATCGCCATATTGCGATGACCTTCTGGTTTCGATAAGTCTACAGCTTGCACAATCGCTTCTATTTCTTCTACCGAAAGCACTTCGGGTAAGTATAAAGGCAATTGAGGTTGCTCCAACAACTCAGTGGGATCAACATTCAACTCATCATTGTAGAGTAAAAAACGGTAAAACGAGCGAATACCAGACACCACACGCGCTTGTGAACGTGCCTGCAAACCTAGATTATTTAATTCCAATAAAAATTGTTGAAAATCGGACAAAGAGGCTTCTAAAAAATCGAGTTTTCGAGCATCAAAAAAATCGAACAGCAAACTCAAATCGCGCATATACGCTTCAATAGTATTTTCCGATAACGATTTTTCGAGTCGTAAATAGGCACGATAACGTTTTACTACTGGTATGTGTGCAATGCCATCGACCATAACAAGATTAATTTACACGAAAACGATCAACGCCATCATTTAAAAAATCCACCACTTGATGAGCTGCTGCTAAACCTGCATTGACATTAGCTTCAGCAGTTTCTGCCCCCATTTTTTTTGCAGTAGCAAATACACGTTCACCGAATTTTTCTTTTAACACGTCCAATGAATCTGGTGCAATATCAGATACATATTTAAAATCTGGTCGTTCCTCCATCACACGCATCAAATCGTCTTCATCAATAATCTCTTTACGAGCCGTATTAACCAAACAAGCTCCTTCGGGCATAAGGCTTAAAAGATCGTAATTGACTGATTTTTTAGTTTTTTCATTAGCTGGAATGTGTAGTGATAAATAGTTGGAACGACGATATAACTCCTTCAAATCAGTAATCGGTGTAATACCTTCGGAAATCATTTTGTCAGCAGGTACAAATGGGTCAAAAGCTAACACTTCCATGCCAAATCCTTTAGCCAAGTGAGCTACCACACAACCCACATGTCCATACGCCTGGATTCCAAGCGTTTTTCCTTTCAATTCAGTGCCTGTACCTTGTTGAAAATTGTTACGCACCATAAACAGCATCATGCCCAATGCCAATTCTGCTACAGCATTTGAATTTTGCCCGGGTGTATTCATTGCTACAATACCTTTAGCGGAACAAGCTGCCAAATCTAAATTATCGTAACCAGCACCTGCACGTACAACTACCTTTAAATGCGAAGCGTGATCAATAACTTCTGCTGTCACTTTATCAGAGCGTACAATTAAACCATCAGCATCTGCCACGGCTTCGTATAACTGCGACACATCTGTATATGCTTCCAACAAGGCCAACTCGCCATGCGCTTCTTCTACAATTTGACGAATACCGTCGATAGCTATTTTAGCAAAAGGTTTTTCTGTTGCAACTAAAATCTTCATCTCGTCTTCTATTAATCACGTTTATAATGTACATATTGAGGAGCAGTGGGTCGGTAAGTTTCATCATCCCACAAAGTACTGGTTATCATCAAATCAGCACTGTAACGATTACAAGCAATTGGCACATTGTGAATTCTACATTGGCGCAAAAGCATCTGAATATCAGCCTCATGTGGTTGAGGATTTAAGTCGTCAATCAAAAAGACAGCCAAATCAATCTCTTTACGAACTACCATAGCAGCAATTTCAGCATCACCACCATAAGGACCTGAATTCATACGTTTGATATCTGCTTCTACGCCTTTTTCCGTAAAAGCTTTTTCTATCAAACTACCTGTAGTTCCTGTACAAACTATTTTATGCTGAGCTAAAAAGTCGGCATTAAAAACTGCCCACTCCACCATATCAGCTTTTCGTTGGTCATGTGCTACCAACGCTATGGTTAATTTCCTTTCCATAATCTTCTAAAATATATAAATAATTCAATTAGTTTTTATTTTTTCTGTCACGCTCCCACTGGCGATAAGCCCGGTGATAACGTTGTGTGTTTTTATTATGCTCTGCCAATGTTGTAGCAAAACTGTGTTCGCCGTTAAGTGTCTCTTTAGCACACATGTAGATATAATTGCTTTTCGTATGATTAAGTACTGCGTCAATGCCTGCAATACTCGCCATGCGAATAGGTCCTGGTGGCAAACCACGATATTTATATGTGTTGTAAGGCGAATTTATACGTGTGTGTTCAGTCAATATACGTGTCAACGTAAAATCACCTAATGCAAATTTCACCGTAGGACACGCTTGCAAAGGCATTCCTTTACGTATACGATTAAGATACAATCCCGCAATTATCGGTTTATCTTTAGCGATATTGGTCTCTTCGTCAACAATGGAGGCCAAAATAGATACTTCTACTGGTGTCAAATTAGCTGCTTGAGCTTTAGCTAAACGCTCTTCTGTCCAAAAACGTTTATACTCTTTGAACATCCTATCAAACAATTTTTCGGCAGTTAAAGTCCAATACACTTCGTAAGTGTTTGGAATAAACATCGCTATCACTGTTTCAGGCGTCATATCATAACGCTTGAGAAATTCAGCATCGTTCATCAAATTAATAAATTGTACTGAGTCGACCATAAGTTGCTGTGATAAGCGCGCTGCCAACTGCTCTTTCAAACGTATATTATTAAACTTCAACTGCACCGCTTCCTGCATACCTAAAATTAGATGTTGCCCCAGAGTACGATTGGTCATGCCATCTTCAATACGATATTTGCCCGGTTTGATGCGTTTTTCATAATCTTTGGATTTCATATAACGCACAAAACCAGAAGCATTGCACACTACGTTCAACTGTTCGAGCTGTGCCGACACACTATCTATATTGGTATGAGGATAGACATACAAATAGACTTTTTCGTCATTTGGAACCGAAAAATTGGGTGAAAAAGCAATCGACCAACTACGATAGGCTAGAAACAATAAAATAAAAAATCCGATTAAAATAGCCCAAATCAGCCATTTATGTCGCAAAAAAGTATGACGTAACTCTTTAAATGTCATAATTTGGTCAGTAATAATTAAACGCGTAAAGTTACTAATAAGTTTTTTGAAAAAGAAATAGTTTTTTTATTTTCAAATATAAGAAAATTATCCTATCTTTGCACCACTTTTGCGGTTTGCCCGTTAAAAAGGGAAGTTTGGGTGAGTGGCTGAAACCAACAGTTTGCTAAACTGTCGTACGGGTAACTGTACCGGGGGTTCGAATCCCCCAGCTTCCGCCAAGCATAAACAAAGAGAGCAAATGCTCTCTTTTTTTTGTGTAAATCGATATAAATTCCCTACGGTCGCCATTTAAACTAATATTACCCATGAAAAAAAACAACTTATTCATTATCATTACCTTAGTGATGACTTCCCTCAGCAGTTGTAAAACTTTACAAATAGAAGCGCCTAAGGAGTCATATCTACCAACGAGTTTATCACCCGCCAATTCGGAATTTCCTATACAAGCCGAAATTGATGTAAAACAGCTAGAAACTACACTTAATAAGAAACTCACAGGACTTTTGTACGAGGGTAAAAATATCAATAATCAAGATTTAAGCATCAAAGTGTGGAAAGCCCAAAACTTTGCTTTTTCAATTAAAAATAATGTAATTGAATACCAAGTGCCACTCAAAGTATGGACGCGCTTTGCGTGGAATATCGAAAAATTTGGTTTTACCATTGGCGACCATTACGAAGCCACGGGCACGATTGCACTTGGGTATAAAACCACCATTACTATTGACAAAAATTGGAATTTAGTTGCTAACACCACATCAACGGGTTATCAATGGATTGAAGCTCCCAAATTGAACGTGGTAGGTGTAACTGTTCCTGTTACGCCCATTGCCAATTTTGCATTAGAGAAAAGCACTACGCTCATTACCGACCAAATAGACCAAACATTGACTGAGATGGTAGAACTGAAAAAATATGTTCAAATGGCTTGGGCAGAAATACAAAAACCAATACAGGTAAATGCAGACAATAATTTATGGTTGCGCATTACTCCTCAAGAGATGAGCGTAGCACCATTTACTACATCAGGTCAGAAGCTATCCATTGGTATGTCAATGAATGCACAAATTGAATCATTTATGGGTGTTGAACCCGTATCTAATGCTCCTGTACCGTTAGCACCACTCAAAAACGTACCCTCTATCTCGAAAAATTTCAACTTGAATGTGGCTACTGATATTACGTTTGATAAAATTACTGAACTAACACGCCAGCAATTAGTAAATAAAACTTTTGCCGATGGCAATAAATCAATTACCATAACCGACATCTCAATCTACGGTAGCGCTGGTAGAGTTATTTTTGTAGCCGATGTGATTGGTTCTATCAAAGGCCGTATCTATTTCACTGGAAATTTAGTATATAACACTGAAAAAATCGCTGTCGAAGTGGAAAATCCACAATTTGAAGTAAAAACCCAAAATATGTTACTCAAATCAGCCTCGTGGTTGCTACACGGTGTAATTTTAAGTAAAATAAAACCCTTTTTAAGCTATCCTGTACAAAGCGATATTGAGTCGATGCGAGCCGAAGCCAACACCATGCTAACCGACTACCAAATCTATGGCGATATCTTTTTAAATGGTTCAATATCGACAATTACGGTTACAGGTTTGAATTTAGTACCGGGTGCTGTGCGACTCAATGCCAACGCACAAGGCACAATACTCATTAAAATTAATGATTTGAATTTTTAGTATATCTTAATATAATTAAAAAGAGCTCCTACTTAGGAGCTCTTTTTGTATTGTTTGTTATCCATAAATTCGTTTGAACTGGCTAAAAAAGCGTTTAATAGCACTTGATGTAGGTTTAAAGTTCGACGATTCATCCAACTTTTCAATTACCTTTTTCTCTTCAGAAGAAAGTGTTTCTGGGATATAAACGCCAATATTAACCAACAAATCGCCTGTTCCATAACGATTCACATCAGGTAAACCTTTATTACGCAAACGTAATACCTTGCCCGGTTGTGTACCTTTATCAATTTTTACTTTTACCTTACCATCCACAGTGGGAATTTCTACAGTTCCACCCAAAATAGCCATTGGTAAACTGAGTAATAAATTGTATATCAGGTCGTTTTCATCACGAATCAATTCAGGATGTTTTTCCTCTTCGATCACGATAAGCAAATCGCCATTAATTCCACCACGACGTGCAGCATTGCCTTTACCTTGCATCGACAATTGCATGCCTTCAGCCACACCCGCAGGGATTTTAATGGTAATCACCTCTTCGGCACGTACCACGCCCTCACCGCTACAATGAGTACATTTCTCGGTTATAATTTTACCTTCGCCACCGCACGTAGGACACACCGACTGTGTTTGCATTTGTCCTAAAAATGTACGTTGCACTTGGGTTACATGCCCTGAACCATGACAGGTATCACACGTTTTTGTACTGTGACTATCGCGTGCACCATTTCCGCCACAATGAGAACAGGAGACATATTTGTTTACCTTAATTTTTTTCTCTACACCTGTTGCAATCTCTGCAAGTGTCAATTTTACTTTAACACGCAAATCTGATCCTCTATTTACACGTTGTCCGCGCGAACCTCCAAAGCCACCAAATCCACCAAAGGAACCACCAAAATGTCCACCAAAAATATCTCCAAAATGTGCGAATATATCTTCCATATTCATGCCGCCACCACTAAAACCTCCCGCATTACCCATGCCAGCGTGTCCAAATTGGTCATAACGTTGGCGCTTTTGCGGGTCACTCAACACTTCGTAGGCTTCGGCAGCTTCTTTGAATTTCTCCTCAGCGGCTTTATCACCTGGATTTTTATCGGGGTGATATTCAATAGCTTTCTTACGATAAGCTTTTTTTATTTCGTCAGCTGAAGCGGATTTGGATACATCAAGCACTTCATAATAGTCTCTCTTTTCCATGTTGATTTGTTTTATTGTCCTACAACTACTTTAGGAAAACGAATCACTTTTTCATTCATCACATAGCCTTTTTGTATGCAATCGATAATTTTACCTTTCATGTCGTCCGACGGAGCAGGTGCAGTTGTAACAGCTTCATGAAAATCGTCATTAAACACTTGATTCTCTGTCTCTATAACCGAAACACCTTGTTGCTTTAAAACTGTCATCATCTGTTGATAGATAAGGTTTACACCTTCCACAATAGGCTCAACAGACTCCGAAGTCTCCATCGATTTTAAACTCCGTTCAAAATTATCAATGATAGGCAATAAATCTAATACAAGACGCTCTGAAGCATTTTTAATTAAATCAGCACGTTCACGCATCATACGTTTACGATAATTATCAAATTCAGCCATCAAACGTAAATGTTGATCATTTAACGTATTGAATTTAGCTTCATAATCTACCACGTCTGCTGCTGGTTCAGCAGTTTGTTCTGTATCAACTTGAGTAGAAACAGTGTCCTCTACAACTTTTTTATCAACGTGCTGTTTTTCAGATTTTTCAGAATGAATTTTATTAGTATTCTTTTTCATAATATATTTAAAATAAAGTTGGCAAACTCTTTTCATCAAAAAGCTTGCCAACAAGGATTTACGGAGTTATGATAGCCAAACTGACAAAGTTACTGCACTTTTGTCATACTATCTTTTTAAATCGACCATTTCAACCACACAGAGCCCCATGCAAAACCAGCTCCAAAAGACGAAAAGATCAAATTGTCACCCTTTTTAAATTTAGATTGATTATCCCAAATTAAAATTGGAATTGTAGCCGACGATGTATTACCATACATATCGATATTAATCAACACTTTAGTCTCTTTGTCAATACCCATGCGGTTAGCCACTGCATCGATAATACGCAAATTAGCTTGATGAGGCAAGAGGTAAGCAATATCTTCTGGTTGTAGATTGTTACGCTCCATTATTTCAGCTGAAACATCAGCCATTTTAGTCACTGCCCATTTGAATACATTTTTACCGTCTTGGTAAATGTAATGTTGACGATTAGCCACAGTTTCATGCGTTGCTGGATGTAATGAACCACCAGCGTACATATACAAAAACTCTTTACCTACACCATCAGTACGCAAAATAGCATCTTGTAAACCTGTACCGTCAGTACGACCTTCGAGCAACACTGCACCAGCACCATCACCAAATAGTGGACATGTATTACGGTCTGTGTAGTCCGTTATTGATGACATTTTTTCACCACTTACAATGAGTGCTTTTTTACAAAAACCACTTTCAATATATAATGAAGCTGTTTTTAAAGCATGTATAAAACCAGCACAAGCTGCATTCATATCAAAAGTCATGGCATCCACTATTCCACACTCACCAGCAATAATTGATGCGCTGGACGGGAAAACCATATCAGGAGTTACAGTAGAACAAATAATTGCCCCAATTTCGCTAGGGTCAACGTTGTTTTTTTCTAATAATGCTTTTACAGCTTTAACAGCCATAAACGTCATCCCGTGTTCGCCTTTCAAAATACGACGCTCACGAATACCAACACGCGACATAATCCACTCATCGGAAGTGTCGACCATGGTACTCAATTCTTCGTTCGTAAGAATATAGTCTGGGACATAGGCCTCTATAGCGGTGATAGCTGCCCTTAATTTAGGTGTTTCCATTCAATAATTTTTTTTAACGAGTACTCATAAACACAAGTATTCGCTTGTTTTGGTTATTTTGTTTTGGTTATTATATTCTTCAACTTATTGTTGAAAACTTCCATTCTATCTTGGGCACAAAGGTAGTCATTTTGTTTAAAACACCACTACTTTAACACTATTTTTAACGATTTTTACTATTATAAAAACAAATAACCCTCTGAAAAACAAATTATTGTCTATTTTTGAATTTCAAGTATTAAATCCTCTTTTTCTGGATTTAATCCAACTCGTACCACATCGCCTGCTTTAATTTCATTAGCCAATAATTTTTCCGACAAATTATCTTCTAAATATTGTTGAATAGCTCGTTTTAAAGGACGAGCACCAAATTGAATATCGTAACCTTTTTCAGCTATAAATTGTTTTGCCTCCTCAGACAAATCGATGGTAAACCCTATATTACCAATGCGTTTATACAATTTAGCCAATTCTAAATCGATGATTTTAAAAATAGACTCTTGATTCAACTGATCAAAAATAATCACATCGTCCACACGATTCAAAAATTCAGGTGAAAATGCCTTCGATAACGCTTTCTTTATCACGCCATGCGCATATTCATTATCTACCTTGTCGGTTGGCAACGAGAAGCCAACACCCTGCCCAAAATCTTTGAGCTGACGCGTACCAATATTAGAGGTCATAATGATCACTGTATTTTTAAAGTCGATTTTACGACCTAAACTATCAGTCAATCGACCTTCGTCAAGCACTTGTAGCAAGATGTTGAACACATCAGGATGCGCTTTTTCTATTTCGTCTAACAACAGGATTGAATAGGGTTTACGACGTACTTTTTCGGTAAGCTGACCGCCCTCCTCATAGCCGACATAGCCCGGAGGTGCACCAATCAAACGTGACACACTGAATTTTTCCATAAACTCGCTCATATCGACACGAATAATAGCATCAGCTGTACCAAACATGAATTCGGCTAAACGCTTGGCCAAGTGTGTTTTACCAACGCCTGTAGGACCTAAAAATATAAACGTACCAATCGGCTTGTTGGGGTCTTTTAATCCCACACGATTGCGCTGAATCGACTTAACTACTTTACTGACAGCATCATCTTGCCCTATCACCTCTTGTTGCAAGGTTTCTTTCATCTGCAACAAGCGTAATCCTTCTGCTTGTGCAATTCGTTGTACAGGAATACCAGACATGAGCGAAACTGTGTGCGCCATATCTTCAGCAGTTACCGTAACACGATTGGTTTTCGATTGTTCTAACCACGCTTGTTTTGCAGTTTCTAATTCTACAGACAACTGCCGAATTTGATCGCGAGCATTAGCTGCCAACTCATAATTTTGTTGTTTTACAAAAGCGTTTTTTTCGGCATTAAGCGTTTCTATACGTTTTTCAAGTTCTTCCACTTCAGCAGGCACACTCAAATTGAGCATGTGTATGCGTGATCCCACTTCATCGAGCGCATCAATAGCTTTATCAGGGAAAGCACGATCGGTAATATAGCGTTCGGTCAATTCTACACAAGCGAGCAAAGCTTCGGGCGTGTAAATCACTTGATGATGATCCTCGTATCTGAATTTGATATTTTCAAGAATTTGTAACGTTTCTGCCTTTATTGTAGGTTCTACCATAATTTTTTGAAAACGACGTTCCAAAGCACCGTCTTTTTCAATACTTTGACGATATTCATTCAATGTAGTAGCACCCACACATTGAATTTCACCACGTGCCAAAGCTGGTTTCAACATATTGGCAGCATCTAATGAACCAGCAGCCCCACCGGCACCAACAATGGTGTGAATTTCGTCAATAAACAGAATAACATTGGGATTTTTTTCAAGTTCGTTAAGAATCGCTTTCATACGTTCTTCAAACTGTCCACGGTATTTAGTACCCGCCACAATAGAAGCCATATCCAACGCTACAACGCGCTTATCAAACAAAACACGTGATACCTTACGCTGTACAATACGCAAAGCCAAACCTTCTGCTATTGCCGATTTTCCTACGCCGGGTTCGCCTATGAGTACCGGGTTGTTTTTCTTACGACGAGCTAAAATTTGCACCACACGCTCTATCTCTTTTTCACGACCAACAATAGGATCTAACTTATTCTCGAGAGCTGCCTTAGTAATATCTTTTCCAAAATTATCAAGTACAGGCGTATCGCTACTCTCTTTCGATTGTACTTTGGCTGTTGATGTAACAGGTTTTTCATCATCTAAATCATCTTCGTCGCTAAACACAGAACCCATACGAACATCGGTACGTTCAACTACTTTTTTACGCACTAAATCGTATGAAACGCCTTGTGCTAATAAACTATCTGATGCTACACCTGTTCTGTTTTTAAGAATAGATAAAAGTAAATGTTCTGTATCTGCAATTTTTTCATTCAATGAACGTGCTTCCAAATGCACTAGCTTAAGAATGCGCTCAGCCTCATCTGACAATGCTAACGAAGCATCAGTGGTGATATTTTCTAATCGAATTTCTTTTTCAATAGATTTTTTAAGTTGTTTAAAATCAACTTCTAATAATTGTAACAAAGCCACAGCTTTAGATTCTCTTATACGCAACATGCTTAAGACTAAATGCTCGGGAGTAATTTCACGATTTCCCAAACGTTCAGCCTCTTCACGACTAAAGGTAAGTATCTGTTTAAGTTGATCTGAATAGTAATTTTCCATATAATGATTGTCTATTTTCCGTTAAATTTTGCCCGACGCTCTGATTCGTCACGCATATTATTCATAAACCCTTGCATACGCCATTCAACCACATTTCGATAGCGCCTTTGAGTGATAAAAATATTAAAAAACCACCCAAAACGAACATGAATGCGCATGGAGAGCATTACTTTATTGTCTGCTATTGGAGTGACAAAGAATGTGCCATAAGCTTTTTTTAAAAGCAAATTAGAATAAAATATATCGACAAAAACACGCGTACCTCCGTTCTTGAGCTTTGTTTTAGTTACTCTACTGTCTATTGAAACATCTTTATAGGTTCGAAAACCGGGAACCACAATATCTGTCAACAGGTGACTTTTCCCTGTCATTTTGTCAAAAGTCGCTAACTTTAAATCTAAAAGCACTTCATTTTTTGAGTCGTCACCTGTTTGTTTACCCAAACCTTTAAACGCCCACTCAAACAGCTGTTCCGGATTGCCTCTAAACTGATCTATTAAATCATCAACAACCTCGTCCGCTACCGCTAAAGACGCATTAGTTTCGACACTACAATAGCTCACAAATTCTCCATCGGCATAACGTGTCGAAATAGAATCGCGTCCAAATAGATTAAACACAAACAAGCACGTAAATAATATCAGTAAAATACGTTTCATGCTTATATAAGAAAAAGGCCACCAAGATGACCTTTTTATCTCATTTTATGTTAATTGTACATTAAAAACCACTATAAATAACTTTGAGACGCATCGGTGATTCTGTATTAGTGCCACTACGCAAAGTTACTGCCCCCATTTTGCGCAAAGGTTTTATACTTGTAATAGCACCTGAACTATTGAGTGATACAGAACTTGGTACTAGGAGTAATTCAAGTGTTTCATCTGTTTTGTCCTTCGTATAATGAGGCGGGATTTCGCTATTCAAGAAGTACGATAAATCAAATACATAACTTTTTGTTTTGCTATTATACATTCCCAAAACAGCTACAGAATCAGACATTTGTAACAGATGATTTTTTGTTACAAAATCATCTATTTTTGAGCCACGAATCAATGTCATATATTCTGGAATTGGCATAGCCAAATCACCTGTTTGTAATTCCGTGGCTTCTACTACCAACATGGCACTATTTACACTAAATAATCGGTTACCAATTTCACCACGTACTTTGGTACGGATTTGACCAATAGGTAACGTTACACGCGGAAACATACCCGCAGGAGATTTTACATACACTACCGAATCAGAGATTTCGGAAGCAGACACCTCCGTATTAGAAAATTTATTTAGTTGCCGTACCTCTTTATTGGCAGGATAAACCACAGAAGTATTTACAATAGTATCTTTACCATTCTTTTTGTAAGTATAATGATAGAAGAGTTTTAAATCGATCTGATTGAAATACAATACTGTAGAAGCGCCATATTTAGTGGTAATATACATACCTTTGAAGTGTTGAGCAAATTGATCTTGCGATGTATACGCAGAATGCGGAATATTAAAGAAACGATCTAATTGCTCTTTCGAAAATTTATAACGCACAACAGGATAATAGTTTTCAGCCTCTAGAATAGAATCAGACAATGTTTGATCTACCGAAGTCACCATTCGTTTTCCCATTAATATGGATTGATCCGTAAAATCAGACACATTCAAATCAGACAAGTAAGTTTTATCATACTGTAAAGACTGCTTATTCAACTCATAAATGCTCAACTCAAGTGGCGAAGTTTTTGATCCAAACCATTTATTATAGTACATATACAACACCAAGGAGTCTGGAGTTGGATTAAGAGAATCGGGTGCGAACTTATAACCAACAGGAGGCGAGAGTTGAATAAATAATTCAGCTTTAGTAGAACCATATTTCGCATCATAAAATTCACCTAACGCCATACTCGATGTATCACATTGAGCCGAAATCGGAATAGCAGGTCCATTTTGAGTTTGCACCGGAAATGTATCCAAACGAAGGAGTATTTTATCGCCTTCGGGCTGTAGTAGCAATCCCAACTGTTCTGTATCATTACAAGCAGATACCAACACCACCAGTACTACAAAAAGCACTAGTTTATAAGCCCTTTTCATAAAATAATAGGATTTATGTTATTTATTTTCGCCAAATTCAGGAAATAAAGATGAGTATAGTTCAGTATAGTTCTCCTTATAATCTTCGCTATATGGAGCGAATTTGACACCTTTTTGACGGGCATACTTCTCCAATTCTGGATTTATTTGAGGACTTGCAGCCACCACCGCATCTGAAAAATCAATAGCTAATTTTGAAAGGTCAACAAAGTCAACATCTTCTTTATCAACCGACTTCATATCTTCTAACGACACGCCTTCGGTCAACGCTTTATGCGCAAATCTATCACGAAACGTACTATTAAAACCATCATCATAAATTGAATATACAATTTTAGCTTTGCTAAAAAACGGATCTTCGTTATAAGCTCGTTTAATGTAAAGAGGAGCCAATGCACTCATCCAACCATGACAATGAATGATATTAGGTGTCCAACGCAACTTTTTAATTGTTTCTAACACGCCACGAGCATAAAACACAGCACGAGCATCATTATCTTCATATTCATTATCATTTTCATCCGCAGCTACACCATGACGATTGAAATAATCTTCATTGTCAATAAAATAGACCTGCATACGCGCCGACTGAATTGACGCAACTTTTATAATCAGAGGATGATCACTATCCTTAATAATCAAATTCATACCAGACAAACGCTGAACTTCATGCAATTGATTACGACGCTCATTAATTTGTCCATAACAAGGCATAAAAAGACGTATTTCACACCCTTGTTCTTGTACATACTGAGGCAACTCGCGACAAACTGTTGCCATTTCATTTTCCGGTAAATAAGGTGTAATTTCTTGTGTAATAAATAAAACTTTCAAAGGCTCTTTCATGCTTTCTTTTCAAATTTAAAATGATTATGCAAAGATATAAAAAAAAAAGCAGAAATAAGCAAGTTTTTCTTACAAAAATACAGCGTTATTAATCTAAAAACCTCACTACAAAGCTTTTAATGAATTTAAATTGGATTGTATTAAAATAGTAAAATATTCACATTTTCAGCCTAATAGATTTGATGGTTAACTAAAAATGTATTATTTTTGCCAAACTTTTTCAAATTGGGGTTTTTGCACTCTATTGTGAACTTAGAATACAACTAATTATGGCTTACAACAGTCCGAAACAACGTAAAGATTCCTTCTTTAATTTACACTTTACGTCTATTATCAGCATCTCACTAGTACTTTTCATGGTTGGTTTAATTACTTTTCTTTTTTTACTAACTAAAGAAATTACCACTTTTACCAAAGAACACATTACCCTATCCATCGTTCTAAAAGAAAGTACGTCGGAAAATGATATAACCAGACTTCAAAACTACTTGACGGCTACCGAGTTTACAAAACGCCATGAATATATCAGCAAAGAGGCTGCACTTGCCGAACACGTAAAAGGTTTGGGCGAAGACCCTACAGAGCTGCTAGGTTTCAATCCACTACGAGCCTCTATCGAAGTGTATCTAAACGCCGAATATGCACAAACTGACAGCATCGCACAAATAGAGAAAAAACTCCAAGTTTTTAACAGTGTTGAAGAGGTTATCTATCAAAAAGATATGATTCAAATGCTCAATGAAAATGTGAGTAGAGTTTCTATTGTTTTAAGCAGTATTGCCATTATCTTACTATTCATCTCAATAGTACTTATTAACAATACAATTCGCATTTCAGTCTATTCAAAACGCTTCATTATCAACACGATGAAATTGGTCGGCGCTCGAGCGCTATTCATTCGTCGCCCATTTTTACGTCGTTCGTTAATCAACAGTATTATTGCTGCCTTAGTTGCATTAGTGCTTTTAGGTGGAGCTGTGTGGTATGTACAATCAGAAATTGGTGACGCCATGAATTTATACCAATGGCATATTATTTTACCCGTTTCAGTTGTAGTTATTACGTTTAGCTTTTGTATTACAATGCTCTCTACACTCTTCGGTGTAAATCGTTACTTGCGCATGAAAACAGATGATTTATATTATATTTAATCACATACAATGGAAAATTTCGCATTCAAAAAAATCAATTTTATTCTAATGGCAGTTGCGCTTGTGCTGATTGTTGTTGGATTTTTACTCATGCATGGTTCTGCTACTACGTTAGAATTTAATCCTGATATTTTTAGCTTTCGCCGTATTACTTTAGCACCTGTTGTGAGTATGAGCGGTTTTATTTTGATGATTGTTGCCATCTTATGGAAATCAAAAAAAGAAGATAAATCATGAGTTGGTTAGAAGGACTGTTTTTAGGAATTTTACAGGGATTAACAGAATTTTTGCCTGTAAGCAGCAGTGGACACCTCGAAATTGCACAAGCATTATTAAGAAATACGGGAAGCGAGAATCTTACCTTCGCCATTATGGTACACGCAGCCACAGTATTAAGTACCTTAGTTGTTTTATGGTCTGAAGTATCACAACTTTTTAAAGGTACCTTTACCACAACTGCTTGGAATAAAGAAAAAACATACGTGGCAAAAATATTCGTCTCCATGATTCCCGTATTCGTGATTGGTATATTTTTCAAAGAGCAAGTAGAATATTTTTTTGGTAATGGCTTGTTAATAATTGGTGCTGGACTAGTTGTAACTGCTGGATTACTTACATTTGCCTATTTTGCAAAACCACGCCAAAAAGAAGAGATTTCCTATCGTGATGCCTTTATCATAGGATTAGCTCAGGCAGTAGCTGTAATACCCGGCTTGTCACGTTCTGGTTCTACCATTGCCACAGGTATTATACTGGGTAATAAAAAGGAACAAGTGGCTAAGTTTTCATTTCTTATGGTGCTTATTCCAATTTTAGGAGAGGCTTTATTAGAACTCATTGACATGTTGGGCACTAACGCAGAAATAGGAATTTCTTTTGGAGCACTTTTTGCTGGGTTTTTAGGGGCTTTCTTGACAGGTTGTATAGCGTGTAAGTTTATGATTAACTTGGTAAAAAATGGCAAGTTGATCTATTTTGCTATATATTGCGCTATTGTCGGTACCGCAACTATTGTATTTTCATTGATTTAAAATGGATTTTGAAGCTGGGGAAATACTATACGTAAAAAAACCGTTACACTGGACATCTTTCGATGTAGTCAATCGCATACGCCGAGTTTTATGTCGCCAGTTAGATAAAAAAAAGCTAAAAGTAGGACATGCGGGCACTTTAGATCCTCTTGCTTCGGGAGTAATGATTGTATGCACAGGCAAAGCCACCAAGCAAATCGAATCCTTACAAGAAGGTGTGAAAGAATACATAGCAACTTTGGAGTTAGGAGCTACCACACCGTCGTTTGATTTAGAACATCCCATTGATGAGCGTTACCCGACGGCACACATTACGCGAGATTTGGTAGATGAAAAATTAGCTGCTTTTAGAGGTGAAATTTGGCAAGTACCACCAATCTACTCCGCAGTAAAAGTTGATGGAAAACGTGCTTTTGATTATGCTCGTAAAGGTAAAGAGGTGGAACTCAAGCCCAAATTATTGGTCATTGACGAATTGGAAGTTTTACGCTTCGAATTACCCGTATTACAACTACGTGTTGTTTGTAGCAAAGGCACATACATTAGAGCTTTAGCACGTGATATTGGTATTGCACTTGGAAGTGGAGCACATTTAACTGTTCTGGATCGTACACGCGTAGGCAATGTTACATTAGAACAGTGTTGGGAAATTGAGGATTTATTAGAAAAAATTAAACAAATAACATAAGCAAAAGGAGAGTTATGAAACTATCTCAATTCAAATTCAAATTACCAGAAGAACTGATTGCACAGTATCCCGCTGAGAATCGTGATGAATCTCGTTTGATGGTTTTAAATGCAAAAACTGGTGATATTGAACACCGTGTATTTAAAGAAATACTTGGCTATTTCAATGAACATGATCTTTTTGTATTTAACGATACACGTGTGTTCCCTGCACACATGTTGGGAAATAAAGAAAAAACAGGTGCCCAAATCGAGGTATTTTTGCTTCGTGAGCTAAACGAAGAATTGCGTCTTTGGGACGTATTAGTAGAACCCGCACGCAAAATTCGGATTGGTAATAAACTCTATTTTGGCGAGGACGAATCGTTAGTAGCCGAAGTTATTGACAACACTACATCACGCGGTAGAACTGTACGTTTCTTGTTTGATGGCGATCACGAAGAGTTTAAAAAAGCGTTGTACGCTCTGGGCGAAACGCCTCTCCCACGTTACATTAAACGCTCAGCAGAACCAAATGATGCAACACGCTACCAAACCATTTTTGCACAAAATGAAGGTGCTGTTGTGGCTCCTGCTGCTGGTACACACTTTAGTCGTGAGTTGCTCAAACGTATGGAAATAAAGGGTGTAAACGCAGGGTTTGTCACTTTACATGCAAGTTTGAGTATGTTCAGAGATATCGATGTGGAAGATTTAACTAAACATAAAATGGACTCTGAACAGGTTGTTGTTGGTGAAAAATTCACAGAACTCTTCAACAAAACCCACGAAGATGGCGGACAAATATGCGCTATTGGCACCACCGTACTACGTGCATTAGAGACAGCTTCTATGGCAAACGGTTTTATCAAACCGTATGATGGATGGACAAATAAATTTATTTTCCCACCCTACGATTTTGCTTCAGCGGATTCTTTATTAACCAATTTCCAATTGCCGTACAGCACAATGCTTATGAATGCTGCTGCTTTTGGTGGTTATGACACAGTTATGCACGCCTACGATGTGGCTATTAAAGAGGGGTATCGTTTCGGTGTATATGGTGATGCGATGCTTATTTTAACCAAATAAGAAAAGCTCAAAAATATAAAAAGGCTATCGTTTAGATAGCCTTTTTTCTTTTGTATCAGACAATAAATGTATATCAATTTCATCGCCATGCTTTTCGATAAAACGAAATTCCAAAAAACCCAATTCGTGCAGAGCTTGAACGCGAAAACAACAACGATATCGCCAACGCCAACGCCGTTCAAGAGATAAAAAGCCCTTTTGCAAATAAGCGGCCACATAAGGATGAACAAGCAATGTAATATCTTTAATTTTAAAATCACTTGTAATACATTTTAATTGCTCTTCGATCTTTTCTACCAACAATATAGCTGGACGCGCTTTGCCTGTACCCATACATGTAGGACACACTTCGTCTGTTTGAATCACAATAGATGGGCGAACACGTTGACGTGTGATTTGCATCAAGCAAAATTTACTGAGGGGCAAAATGTTGTGTTTAGCACGATCATTAGCCATAAGTTCCGTCATATGATCAAACAATTTTTGACGATTTTCAGGCTCTGCCATATCAATAAAGTCGATGACTACAATTCCACCCAAGTCACGCAGGCGTAATTGACGAGCAATTTCTGTTGCAGAAGCCATATTCACTTCCAATGCATTTTCCTCTTGAGTTTGCCCAGCTCGCGTACGTGTTCCGCTATTGACATCAATAACGTGCATTGCCTCGGCCTGATCAAAAATAAGATAAGCTCCACGCTTCACCGATACTGTACGACCAAATAGCGATTTGACTTGTTTTTCAACATCAAATTTTTCAAAAATTGGTAAATTACCCGTATAATGATGTACAATATTTTTTCGTTCAGGAGCAATGATGCTCATAAAATCGGTAAGCTCTTCACATACAGCTTTGCTGTCGACATGAATACACTCAAAGTCTTCATTGAATAAATCGCGCAAAATAGATGCGGCACGACTCAACTCTTCCGAAATCAAACAAATACCTTTCGATTTTTGAACTGCTTGTACCGATTTATTCCAACGCTTCACAACATTCTTCAGCTCCGTGTGCAACTCTGCTACACGTTTACCTTCTGACGCCGTACGCATAATCAAGCCACAATGTGGAGGACGAATACTTTGCATCAGCTGACGCAAACGCGTACGTTCTTCTTGATCTTTAATTTTTTGCGAAACTGATATTTTATCACCAAATGGCAAAAACACCATGTTGCGACCAGCAATAGAGATTTCACCTGTCAAACGAGGTCCTTTAGTAGAAATAGGCTCTTTTACAACCTGCACCAAAATATCCTGTCCTGCAGTGAGTACATCGCGGATATTACCATCTTTGTTAAGATTTGGGAAACGTTTTACCTTGTCAGGCAAATGTTTCCGGTCAGCAAGTAGCTGCTTTAGATAATTGTCCATGGTGGCAAACTGTTCGCCTAAATCATGGTAATGAATAAACGCTTCCTTGTCAGAACCAATATCCACAAATGCAGCATTCAGCCCCTGCATCACTTTTTTGACACGCCCCAAATAAATATTACCAACCGCAAATGACGGCTGCAAAGTATCTTTATGAATCTCAACCAGATTCTTATCTTCCAACAACGCAATGGTTATCTGGTCGTTCTGTACGTTAATTACTAACTCTTTCTTCACTTTTTTTGAAAGTTAATCCCGTGGGAACAGTATAAAAACAAAAAACAAATTTAAAGCAGCATTATAACAATATCGAACTCTAAATTTGTTTTTTGTACTCAGATATAAAAACTTATTTCTTTTTATGTCTATTTTTTCTTAAACGTTTTTTACGTTTGTGGGTAGACATTTTATGTCTTTTTCTTTTTTTTCCGCTTGGCATAATTCGTTATTTTTTAAAATGTTAAACCAACTTGTCTTATTTCAGTTTTGCAACGAATTCTTTCGATGGTTTGAAAGCTGGAATGTTGTGTGCTGGAATAATAATTGTCGTATTTTTAGAAATGTTACGAGCGGTTTTCTGTGCACGCTTTTTCACGATAAAGCTACCAAAACCTCTTAAATATACATTTTCTCCTTCTGTCAACGAAGTTTTAACAGTTTCCATGAAAGCCTCAACTGTTTTCAATACGTCATCTTTGCTAATACCAGTGTTTTTAGCAATTTCATTTACGATGTCTGCTTTTGTCATTTCAGTAAATTTTATAGGTTATTATACTTATGAACTAATTATTTTTTGAGTCCGTTTGCGGTCTGCAAAGATACGACATTTTTTTTGACTTACAAGCATTTATCTCTTTTTTTTATTTCACAAAAAAAATGCACCTTTGTAGAGTCTGAGAAACCAAATGCCCATCAATACAAGTTTAATGGAAACAAACGACGACTTTCAACTGTTCAGCCAAACACTAATCACTTGGTATCAAAACAATAAACGTGATTTACCCTGGCGCAATACGACCGATCCTTACATGATTTGGATTTCAGAAATTATATTGCAACAAACACAAGTGGTGCAAGGTTTAAGCTATTTTTACCGATTTATCGAACGATTCCCCAACGTAAAAACATTAGCAGACGCCCCTTTAGATGAGGTTTTAAAACTATGGCAAGGTTTAGGTTATTACAGTCGCGCTCGCAACTTACACGCCTCTGCACAACAAATTATGACACATTTTCACGGGAAATTCCCTACCGAATACAAGCAAATTCTTGAGCTTAAAGGCATTGGTAAATATACAGCAGCAGCTATTTGCTCATTTGCCTACAAACAGCCTTTTGCCACTATTGACGGCAATGTATATCGTGTATTGGCACGGTATTTTGGCGTTGATACGCCTATTGATTCAACAAAAGGACAAAAAATGTTCAGTGAATTAGCCGAAAAATTGTTAAATCGCCAACACCCTGATATTCACAATCAGGCTATGATGGAATTTGGAGCATTACAATGTACACCAAAATCACCCAATTGTGAAACATGTCCACTCCAAAATAGCTGTATTGCTTTCAACTACAAACGCATTGCTGACCTACCTAAGAAAGTAGGAAAAACCAATATACGCACACGCCATTTTAATTACATATCAATCCGTATTGGCACAAAAACATATCTACACCAGCGCGGTCCAAAAGATATTTGGCAAGGACTTTACGAATTTCCACTGATAGAAACTAAGCAGGCTACAAACATTGAAGAGCTCCTAACATCGGAGCCCTTCAACACGTTAATTAACAATCAATCATTTACTCTTTTAGCCGTTTCAGCTACAAAAAAACATATTTTAAGTCATCAACATATTTTTGCACAGTGCATTTATATTCAAGTTGACAATAAACCAACTGCACTCAATAAATACACTGAAATAGATCTAAAACAGATTCACGATTATCCCACTTCACGCCTTATGGAGTCGTTTTGGGAATTAAAGTGATTCTAAAAGAGCCACTAATAATTTCCAGAACTTTTCGGTATGAGCGATATGCAAACGCTCATCAGGTGAATGCACACCACGCATAGTTGGTCCTATCGAAACCATATCTAAATGTGGATACTTTTCGAGGAATAATCCACATTCTAAACCTGCATGAATAGCACGAACTTTAGCTTTTTCGCTAAACAATTTTTCATACGTTTCAGCTGTCAATTTTGCCAATTTTGAGTTTGGATTTGGCTTCCAACCCGGATAACCATCACCATGAGTAACCGTGGCGCCTGCCAACACAAATACACTTTCGACCATACGAGCCGCATCATATTTTGCTGATTCTACAGAACTGCGTTGACTAGTAGAAACCAAAATTCGGTTATTTTCAAGCATTTTTACCGATGCTAAATTTGTAGAAGTTTCCACTAACCCCGGCATATCGTCACTCATACGTAAAATGCCATGAGGCGAAGCATACAAAGCATATAATAAACGTTTAGCTGTTGCATCATCAATCACAGTAGCTGGTTTTGACACCGATTCCAAATCAATTTTTATCTGCTTTTCTGTCGCAGCAAATTCAGCTTCTACATCGGTTATAAACAGGTTTAAACGAACACGTAACGTCTCTTTATAGCTTGATGGCACCGCAGCTACAGCCACTGCCTCACGTGCGATAGCATTACGCAAATTACCACCATCAAAAGAAGCCAAAGTTAATTGAGTTTCTTGAGCTGTTTGCCACAAAAAGCGAGTTAATAATTTATTGGCATTTGCACGTCCTTTATCAATATCGTCGCCAGAATGCCCTCCTGTTAAGCCCTTAACACTTACTGTAAAATAGAATAAATTGTCTGGAGCAGTCTCTGGTTTATACTCAAACGAAGCAGTAGTATCAATACCGCCAGCACAACCAATAAAAATTTCACCGTCATCCTCCGAATCCAAATTAATCAACACAGAACCCGTGAGTAAGTTTTTATCTAAAGCAAATGCACCGGTTAAACCCGTTTCTTCATCTACAGTAAATAAACATTCAAGGGGTCCATGTTTCAAATTATTAGCACTTAACACCGCTAATTGTGCTGCTATACCAATCCCGTTATCGGCACCCAAAGTAGTTCCACGAGCTTTTACCCACTCGCCATCAATGTAAGGCTGAATAGGATCGGTATCAAAATTATGAACCGTTCCACTATTTTTTTCACAAACCATATCCATATGCGCTTGCAAAATCACTTTTGGACGATTTTCGTAACCCGGCGTAGCTGGTTTACGAATTACCACGTTGCCTGCTTTATCAATAACAGACTTCAAGTTATGTTCTTTTGCAAAATTTTGAAGATATGCGATCACTTTTTCCTCTTTTTTAGAAGGACGTGGAATAGTACAAATTTCTGAAAAGTAGTGCCAAAGCGCTTGGGGTTGAAGTTCTTTTAAAGTCATAATAGTTATATTTAAAAAAGTTAATTATTTACAGTTACATTTGCAAATATAGTGATAATTGAGCAGCAGAACTACCACACAAAATGCATTTATTTTAAAAATAAGTTAAATTTAGGATTTTCAAGCCAGTTTTTGAAAAAAAAGAACGCCATAGCGAAAGAATTGATTACCTTTGTGCAAAATTTTAAATGATGGTAGAGACACTCATAATTACCGCTTTATTGGTTAGTATTTCATTCTTATTACTAGGAGTGCGCATCTTTTTTGTAAAAGGAGGCAAATTTCCAAACACTCACATTGGAGGTAATAAAGCTATGCGCGACCGCGGTATTTCATGTGCCACCTCACAAGACCGCATGGCTCAAAAGAAGAAATAACTTTATAACCTTTTATAACTATGAAAAAAACAGTTTTACTTTTTATGTCTATGGCAATATTTGCAGCTTGTTCAAATCAAACACCTGATAATGAAACAACTACAGAAGTTGCAAACTTAGAAGAACAATCATTGATTCCCGTGGCCGTTGTGAATGTGGATTCTATTTTATCGCAATACACATTTGCTCAGGAGTCCAATGAAAAACTAATCAAAAGACAAGAAGATTCACGTGTTAAAATCAACTCTAAAGCACGTCAATTGCAAAATGAGATGGTTGATTTTCAACGAAAATTAGAAAACAATGCCTTTTTGAGCCGTGAACGTGCTGAACAAGAGAGCCGTCGTTTACAACAAAAAGAGGCAGATTTGCAACAACTCGACCGTCAGTTAAGCCAAGACTTGATGACTGAACAGCAAAAGCTTAGTATACAACTTCGCGACAGCATCAATGCAGCTATCAAAGCATTAAACCAAGACAATAAATATCACTTAGTACTTTCAACTAATTCTTTGAATGACAACATTCTATATTCTGCATCAGAGTATGATATTACAGATGATGTTATCAAATATCTCAATGCAAATTATAAGAAATAATGATATAGTTAAAAATAAAAAAGTGAGGAATTCCTCACTTTTTTTTATTTTATAAACCTTGTGTAATTTCTTGCCAAAGTTTTTCGGAAGGCACAGGTGCCACAATTTTGATTTTCTCACCACTCACAGGATGTTCAAATTCTAACGAATGTGCATGAAGCGAAATTCCACCATCAGGGTTGGAACGCGCAAAACCATACTTCAAATCACCCTTTATTGGAGAGCCTATTTTTGCCAATTGAGCACGAATTTGATGATGACGACCAGTTTCTAACTGAATTTCAAGTAATGTGTAATTGTCCGACTTAGCGACAACTTTGTACGACAACACGGCATGTTTTGCTCCTGGTTTTGGGGTTTCGTAAGCATACGATTTATTCTGTTTTTCATTACGAATAAGGTAGTGTGCCAATCGCCCTTCCAACTCTTCAGGCTGTTGCTTTACAATAGCCCAATACGTTTTTGTAATGGTGTGAGTTTGAAAAAGTTTATTCATGCGCGCTAACGCCTTACTTGTACGAGCAAACAACACAACACCCGTCACAGGACGGTCAAGACGGTGAGTAACCCCGCAAAACACATTGCCAGGTTTATTATATTTTTCCTTAAGATAGCGCTTTACAGCTTCGGATAACGGCTCATCACCAGTTTTATCGCCTTGCACGATTTCAGAACTGTTTTTATTTACCGCTATAAGATGATTGTCCTCATATAAAACTTCCATGCTAACTCACAATTATGATTTTAGACGTTGATTTACAGCTTCATAAATGACAATACCAGCCGCTACCGACACGTTAAGTGATTCTATTTGTCCGAGAATTGGAATAGAAACCATGTCATCACAAATGCGTAAAATATCTGGTGAAACGCCTACGTCTTCAGCACCCATAATAATTGCAACGGGATCTTTGTAATTGGCTTTCGTATAACTATATTTAGCTTTTTCTGACGCTGCAATAACTCGAATACCACTTTTTTGCAAAAACGACACGCAATTATGTAAACTCTGCTCGCGACATACAGGAATACAATGCAGAGCACCTGCTGATGTTTTTATGGCATCTGCATTTGTAGCTGATCCGCCACGCACAGGAACAACAATGGCATCAACACCAGCACACTCACACGTACGAGCTATAGCGCCAAAATTACGCACATCGGTCACGCCATCTAAGATAACAATAAACGGTGTTTTACCTTGTTCATAAAGCGTTGGAATAATATCTTCTATCCGCTGATACTCTATTGACGAGAGGTACGCTACTACACCTTGATGATTTTTCATCGTCAACCGATTCAATTTTTCAAGCGGTACGCGCTGAATAGCAACTTGTGAATCTTTTAATTTTTCAAACAGTTCACGTGCTAAATCTCCGCCCATTTCGCGACGTAAAAAGATTTTATCAATCTCTTTACCCGCATCAATAGCTTCGATTACTGCACGAATACCAAAAATCATATTTTTTTCTTTCTGTTGCTTCATATACATCTCACTGATAATTAAAGAGTTTTACGTTTACGTAAAGCGTGCATTAAATAAAAAACAAAGATAGTTATTTTTCCGGATTTTTATCTTTATAAGTTTACTAGAAAAAGTCGTATTTTTTTTGTACTTTTGTAAACCTTTTAGCAAAACTAATGAAAACAACAGATTTACGTTTTTTAAGTATTGGTAGCGGAAGTAGTGGTAATTGCTACTATATCGGCACTGGGGAATATGGTTTCCTCATTGATGCTGGTGTCGGCATACGCAACTTAAAACGTGGATTGAAAGAACACAAAATCTCACTAGAACAAATTTGGGGTATTTTTATTACACACGATCACACTGATCATATAATGTCAGTTGGTGTACTTGGTGAAAAATATCACATTCCTGTATATGCCACCAAAGAGATCCACGAAGGTATAAATCGTAACTATCGTGTTACAGAGAAACTCAACTCGTGCCGTAAACACTTCAGAAAAGGTGAACACATCACCATACGTGATTTTGTCATTCAATCGTTCCCTGTGAGTCACGATGCTACCGATAATGTTGGTTACTCAATAACTTACAAAGGTCAAACTTTTGTTATTGCTACCGATTTAGGTTTTATTGGCAAAGAAGTTGCTGACCACATCGCAAAAGCCAACTATTTAGTAATCGAAGCGAATTACGACGAAACAATGTTGAAAAATGGCCCCTACTCCTATCCGCTAAAACAGCGTGTGCGCAGCCACACAGGTCATTTAAGCAATGACCATACAGCTCGTTTTTTAGCCGATAATTGGCATGATAAACTCACACACGTTTTTCTCTGTCATTTAAGCCAAGAGAACAACACACCAGAAATAGCCTTTAATACTGTAAATGATGCTTTGGTAGAAAAAGGGATTACGCCCGAACTACTACTACCATTAGAACGGATGGAAGTATCAGAACTTTACGTTTTTAGCGTAGAAGATTAATCTGTCACACGCCAATCCATTTCTCTTCGTACGGGATAATGACTACGTAACGCTTCAAAACGTTCAGGATTAGCACGCAATTGTTCACTATCAGCCTGAATGTTGTAATTAGCCAATAATGCTTGTGATAAATCGTGACGTGTCAGGCATTTTATTTCCTTGGGAGACAATTCTGTCACCGTATAATCGTCCAAACCCAAACCAAAAAAACGGCTAACTGCGCGCACACTCATCTCCGTAGCTTTAGCTTTCCCATCAGATGAATAGCCTGCAATATGCGGTGTAGAAAGTAGCGTTATTTGCAATAAATCTTTGTCCACATCCGGTTCATTTTCCCAACAATCCAACACCACATCAGAAATTTTCCCTTGTTTTAATGCAATTTTAAGTGCCGATTCATCTACTACACCACCACGCGCCGAGTTAATAATGAGCGGTCTACGTTGCAACTTATCAAAAAAATCAGCACTAGCTAAATTATAGGTAGGGTACGCCCCATCAGTTGTTAACGGTGTATGAAATGTAATCACATCAGCTTCACGCGCTATCAAATCCAAGGACACGAAATCCGTTGTCTTATCGTGCTGTGCTCGTGGTGGGTCATTCAACAATATGCGCATTCCTAGCAACTGAGCCACATGAACAACCTCTGTGCCTACGTGCCCTACGCCAACAATACCAAGAGTTTTATTCGCTAATGTAAATTTATTTTTATTTGCCCAAAACGCCAATACCGAACCGATATATTGAGCTACAGACGAGGCATTACAACCTGCCGCATTAGTCCATGCGATGCCTTGAGTTGCACAAAACTCAGTATCGATATGATCAAAACCAATGGTAGCTGTAGCAATAAAACGCACCGACGAATGCGCTAACAGTGCCTCATTACACGCCGTTCGTGTACGCACAATAAGCGCATCAGCATGCCGCACTGTGTCTGCGGTTATCTCATTAGCAGGATAATAATGTACATAAGCCACTTGTTCCAATACACCTTTAATAAAAGGAATATGCGCATCTATGACAATGGTGGGTTTGGTCATTTTTGAGTTTTTTGAAAACGCAGTTCAGCAGGAATTCCGTCTAAAATTGTGCGTTTTTGTGATAAAAAACTACCCATAATCAACAATACATGTTGCTCATTGGTTGTGTCGGTAGCTATAACCGAATCTCCCTGAATAACATAGGTTCCTTGCAGATTACCATCTTCACAGTCGCTAACCATACGAAACGTGCTATCAGCGACAAATATAACTGTGGAGTTTGTGATGCAAGGATATAACAACTTTAATAATGCCAACGAGTTTGAAGTACTACCCTCCTGATAAACACCATACAGATACCACTCACCAGCCAACAAGTCGTAAGCAGTTTCTTGTTGTTTTTCATCGTTATCTTCTAGCTGTTCTTTATTATCGTCTATTTGTTCCTCATGTTGTTCTACTTGCTTTTCACAACTTGCCACAAAAAACAATATGCCTAAAAGTATCCAAATCGAATTTTTCATACACCATTTATTAATGTTCATTACTTTGCAAAGATACAAAACCTAATAAAAAAGTTGTTACGTTTACCTCGAAAATAGATAAAAAAAGTCGCTTAGTGATTTACTAAGCGACTTGTTATCTTTGTTGCGGAAGCTGGACTCGAACCAACGACCTTCGGGTTATGAGCCCGACGAGCTACCACTGCTCCATTCCGCGATGTTTACGAGTGCAAAGGTAATACTTTTTAAGATATAAAGCAAACTTTATATGTTAAAAATAACAAAAAAGCCAATACTTTGACTTTTGTTAAAGCGGAAAGCGAGGGATTCGAACCCCCGGTACAGTTACCCGTACACCGCATTTCGAGTGCGGCCCATTCGACCACTCTGGCAGCTTTCCAAAGCAACTACAAAGTTACAAACAATTCACAAAAACAAACCAAAAAAAAGAATTATTTATTTTAAAATTGGAATATATAACGCTATATTTGTGAACGTAGTACAAAATTTAGCTTTTAGAAAATATGAAACTCCTTTTTGTCTGCTTGGGTAATATTTGCCGTTCACCCATGGCGGAAACTATATTTAAGCAAAAATTACATGATCGACACCTCTCTGCAGAAGTTGATTCGGCTGGCTTAGAGAACTACCATGAAGGCGACCAAGCCGATAGCCGCATGCGGGCACACGCCGAGCGTAGAGGGTATCATATTACACATATTTCACGGCCCATCATACGAGATGATTTTTACCATTTCGATCTTATTTTCGGCATGGACGCGCAAAATATGCGTGCACTCAAAAGCCGAGCACCACAAGGTACCGAATACAAACTCCGTTTGATTACCAACTATTGCGAACAATTTCCTCTTGCTGACTCCGTACCCGATCCGTACTACGGCGGTGAAAGCGGTTTTGAATTAGTTATTGATTTACTGGAAGATGCGTGCGAAGGCATTATCACGCGAGAATTGCTATAAAATTACTCAAAATTTAAGCAAATAGTTAGCATACGTGATGTGAGGCGACTAATAGCATCAGAATATTTACGGTCGGCAGGTAGCAATACGTCATCAGGACGTTCGCTCCACGGAACGAGCATGTCGTTAAAGCCCAATGCAAATTTAATTTCTGGTGAAAATCTAAAAAAGCTAAAATAGAACGTACAACCCACTCCGAAATCGATAAAATAGTCGGTACTCTTCAACAATACAGGCATCTGCCTATCGCCAGCCATATCAAACATAACACCTCCGCCAGCTATGAGATACGGACGATAATTATTGATACGTGGTGCGCTGAATTTTATATAAGCTGGCACTGAAATAATTGTCGATTTAACGCTAGTTCTAATAATTTCATCGTCCACATTGTTAGAGTACGAAATAGTTCTATCTGCTAAATGCAAAGCTGGAATTAAGCGAAAATTGAGATTGTTCGACAAACGTACATCGCCCAAAACACCCACCATAAAACCTGGCATTACCATGGAAACATCAACATTGTACACTTTGCCATCAATTTCTTGCTGACTTTGAGTAAATCCAAAGTCCATGATATTAGTACCCAATGCAAATCCAAAATGCAAGGTTTTATAGTCAACCATCGGTAAATTGTCTTGCGCACCTACGCCAAGAGAGAAACCTACAAATAAAGTCAGTATGATAAAAATGCGTTTCACGGTTTTAAAACGAATAAGTAAACTATTTATTGTTGGAAAGATAAAATAACAGCTCTGAAAGTTGGTTTTTCGACTAAAAAGAAATATTTGTGTTAAAAAATTTGCTATCGATGGAAATTAGTGTAATTTTGCATTGCTAATTAGTATTAATCAAAAACAATAAAAACATGGCTTACGTTATTAACGATGATTGTATCGCTTGTGGCACTTGCATTAGTGAATGTCCTGTAGATGCTATTTCAGAAGGCGATATCTATGTAATTGATCCAGACATTTGTACAGAATGTGGAACATGCGCTGATGTTTGTCCTTCAGATGCAATTCATCCTGCTTAAGTAATTTAAAAGTTTTGAAAAGGCTGTTTGAGTATCAAACAGCCTTTTTTATTATACTTACATACGCTCTGGGACCTCTATTCCAAGCAGATACATAGCACTTTTAACCACTTTCGCCACATTAGCTGAAAGCACTAAACGGAAATTGCGTAGAGCCATATTGTTCTCACGCAAAATAGAAAAGTCGTGATAAAATTGATTGTACTCTTTCACTAAATCGTACGTATAGTTGGCAATGACAGCGGGACTAAAGTCATCACCTGCTTGTTTTACAATTTCTGGATAATCCGCTAACAATTGAATCAAATAAGTCTCTTTTTCAGATAATTGCAATGAAGTATCGAGTGGTTCAAGTGTAATCTTCTGCTCTTCTGCTTTACGCAATACCGACTTAATACGAGCATGTGTATATTGAATAAAAGGTCCAGTATTTCCATTAAAATCAATCGATTCTTTGGGGTTAAAGACCATATTTTTCTTAGGATCAACTTTTAATATAAAATATTTCAAAGCCCCCAAACCAACCATTGTAGCAACCTCGTGCGCTTCTTCTGGTGTACAACCATCAAGTTTACCGAGTTCTTGTGAAGTTTCTGTAGCAGTTTGTACCATTTCGTCTATCAAATCGTCAGCATCAACTACGGTTCCTTCTCTACTTTTCATCTTACCATCAGGTAGTTCTACCATACCATACGAGAAATGCACCAACTCTTTACCCCATTCAAAGCCGAGTTTATCTAATAGAAGTGATAGTACTTGAAAATGATAATTTTGCTCATTACCAACTACATAAACCATTTTTTTGATAGGAAAATCATCATAACGTAATTTGGCAGTTCCCACGTCTTGTGTCATATACACCGAAGTTCCATCGGCACGTAATAGGAGTTTTTCATCCAAACCCTCGTTCGTTAAATCAATCCAAATAGATCCATCATCACGGCGATAACAAACACCTTTTTCTACGCCTTCTTCTACTTGCTTTTTACCAACCAAATAAGTTTGTGATTCATAATATATTTTATCAAAATCAACACCTAATTTTTTATATGTTTCATCAAAACCTGCATAAACCCACCCATTCATAGTTTCCCACAAATGACGAGCTTCAGGATCGCCCTGTTCCCAACGCACCAACATGTTTTGAGTGGCCTGCATCAATGGCGCATTTTTCTTAGCTTCCTCTTCAGTTTGCCCTTGAGCCATCAACTCTTTTATCTCTTTGCGATATTCTTTATCGAACACCACATAATATTTCCCTACTAAATGATCACCTTTCATGCCTGATGTTACAGGAGTTTCGCCGTTACCAAAGAGCTGCCACGCCAACATCGATTTACAAATATGCACGCCACGATCATTCACAATGTTAGTTTTCACCACTTTCCAACCATTAGCAGTTTGAATTCTACTGATACTGAAACCTAATAAATTATTGCGAATGTGTCCTAAGTGCAAAGGTTTGTTTGTATTTGGTGAAGAATATTCAATCATCATTAAGGGCGCATCAACTGCAGGCTCAACAACGCCATAATCAATCTGATTAGCAATGTCATTTAACTGTTTTACCCAATATACTTGGCTAATTGTTAGGTTTAAAAAGCCTTTAATGACATTAAAGTCAGTAATTATTGATTGATGTTCACGTAAAAATTGACCTATTTCACGCGCTGTATCTTCAGGAGATTTACGTGCTGCTTTTACAAATGGAAAAACTACTACGGTCACATCGCCTTCAAACTCTTTTTTGGTTTTTTGAAGTTGTACGCTATCGCTTAAAACTTCCACATTATAAAGCGATTGAACAGCTTGAACCACAGCTTGCGAAACAACAAATTCTAATTTCATAATACAAATAACTTTATTGGGGACAAAGGTATAAAAAATAGAGGCATAAAAAAAGGACACATAATGCGTCCCTTTTAGTTTTTAAAATAAGTTTTACTTATTTGTTGATAGCATCAGCTAATTCTGCACCAGCTTTAAATTTAGCTACTTTTTTAGCTGCGATAGTAATAGGTTTTTTAGTTGCAGGATTGATACCTTGACGAGCAGCACGTTCAGCTACTGAGAATGTACCGAAACCTACTAAACCAACTTTATCACCAGCAGCAAGAGCTTTAGAAATGTTAGCTACTACAGCTTCAAGAGCTTTTTTTGCATCAACTTTGCTAAGGCCAGCATCAGCAGCGATAGCATTAATTAAATCTGCTTTGTTCATAGTCAAAGAAAATTAAAAGGTTAGAGAACAATTAAAAAGGGTTAAATGAAATACTTTGACAAAAATAGGGGATTTTTTTAAGCTAACAAATTATTTTCTTAATTTTTTCAAAAAAATTGCATAAAAAGGTTGTTTTTAGGCTACAAACCCCTCTTAGCTCCTTTTTTTTGCCTATTTTTGTGGAAAATTTAATTTATGAGTCTCAATAAACCATCTTTTTTTAGTCAAATCCCTTCAGTTGTACTGAATTTAATCATCATAAATGGCTTATTTTGGCTGGGAAGTATAATTTTACCTGCCAAATTTGGACTAAATGTTACTGATATATTAGGTATGCACTACTGGGAATCGGATAAATTTTATCTGTATCAGTTGGTGTCATACATGTTTATGCATGATACTTCATCTATTTCACACCTATTTTTCAACATGTTTGGTCTTTATATGTTTGGTCGTATTTTAGAACAAGTGTGGGGTTCCAAAAAGTTCTTACTATATTATATGGCAACAGGTGTTGGTGCAGCCATAGTACAACAGTTATTTTGGACCGTCGAATTATGGGATGTATCTCGCGCTTTCTCTGCTGCGATTGCTGAAAATTCTGGAGCAGCTTTAATTAGTCAAGAAGGTTTTTTAAGTCGCTATTTTAGATTTTCTAATTTAGAAGCGTTAACCGCCATTGATTTAATAAGTATGAAAACTGTGCTATTCAATCTTCCTGTAACTGTAGGAGCATCTGGAGCTGTGTTTGGTATATTGTTAGCCTTTGGCTGGTTATTCCCTGATATTAAATTGGTTATGATTTTCTTCCCAGTACCTATTAGGGCACGTGTTTTTGTAATACTTTATGGTTTAGCCGAACTTTTTTTAGGGGTTGCCAATTATTCAGGCGATAGTGTAGCGCATTTTGCACATCTTGGTGGTATGATATTTGGAGTCCTTCTATTACTCTATTGGCGTAAAAAGGGCGTGCTGTACAGACAATAATACGTAACTGCAATTCATTATGAATACTTTTTTAAACTCATTTAAGGTAACGTTAAAAAACGGCTCTTCACTTACCAGATTGCTCTATTTGAATATCGGGATTTTTATTATTGTTAAATTAATTGCAGTTACACTCCTTTTATTTAACATAGACACAGATACTTGGATGAGTTATATCGAGATGCCTGCCTCTTGGAAAACTCTGCTGTACAGGCCTTGGAGTATTATCACTTACATGTTTTTGCACTTTAATCTGTTCCATCTTTTTTTTAATATGCTGTGCCTGTATTGGTTTGGGAAGTTATTTTTAAATTTCTTTTCGCAAAAACAATTAGTTGGCTTGTACATTTTAGGAGGAATGGGCGGAGCATTACTCTATTTACTAGCATACAACAGTTTCCCTTATTTTGCATCGATTGTAAATAGTTCATATCTTTTAGGAGCGTCTGCTTCTATTATGGCCATTATTGTAGCCCTTGCTACAACGTCGCCAAACTACACCATTCGTCTAATGTTGATCGGTGATATTCACATGAAATATTTTGCAGGTATCACTGTACTCATAAGTGTGTTGAGCGTTACAGGCAGTAATGCCGGCGGAGAATTTGCTCATTTAGGCGGTGCTTTAGTGGGATTTTTATATGCCTATTTCATGAAAAAAGGGACTGACTTAACCTCACCAATCAATCGCATAATCGATTGGTTTATAAATCTGCAAAAATATCGAGCAGAAATTCGCATAACGAAATCATTCCAACCAAAAACAACTAAAACTGATGCAGAATACAATCAAACACGAGCCCAACAAGAAAAAGAAATCGATAGCATATTGGATAAAATAAAACAATCGGGATACGATAGCCTCACCGCTTCTGAAAAGCAACGTCTTTTTGATCGAAGTCAGTCATTGTAAACATGTTTCGGAAAATTATAAAATATACATCGCTACTTATCAACCTATTTTTTGTGTTGCTCTATGTGTGTGGATTGCTATCAAGTGTAATTCCCTCCGATAAATTTGTGTGGTTCGCCTACTTAGGACTATTTTTTCCGCTACTTATTTTAGTGCAGTTTGGCTTTGTTATTTTTTGGATTACACGCCGCAAATGGCTTTTCCTTATCTCTTTAGGAGTTTTGCTACTATCATTTCCAGCTGTAAATCGCGTATTTACATTACCTTTACATAAAAATCATCTTGTTGCAGAAGAGAAACCAATTATAAAATTACTGACATATAATGTTGCTATTTTTGGTGGTGAAAAAGAGTTTGATAACATTATGAAAATCATAGAAAATGCTGATGCAGATATTGTTTGTTTACAGGAATTTGGATTTTACACACGTCACAATCTATTAACTGAATATCAAGTTCTTTCACGGTTTAGCAAAACGTATCCGTACAGACATTTATGGTACAAAAATCAGCGTAATAACATGTCGTGGGGCGTAGCTACGTTTTCAAAATACCCCATTATTCACAAAGAAAAAATAGAATATTCGTCTGACTACAATGTAAGCATTTACTCCGACGTAGTTATCAAGTTGGACACCGTACGTATTTTCAATAATCACCTGGAATCCAACAAGTTAACAATGGGCGATGTAAAACATTATAAATCGCTTTCCGATGATTTTAGCCACGAAAAGCTGTGGCGAATCACTGAAAAATTTTCGTACAAATTGGGAGCAGCCTACCGTGTGCGAGCCAAACAAGCGCGTGCCATAAAATCATCAATAGACGAATCGCCCTATCCCGTTGTGGTATGTGGTGACTTTAACGATGTACCACAATCATACGCCTATCGAACTATTGCAAAAAATCTGAACGACGTAAAAACCACTACAGGTTGGGGATATAACTACACGTTTAATGCAAATGGTATGCTTGTTGACATAGACCACGTATTGGTAAGCAAACAAGATATTGCACCACTTCGCTACTCTATTATACGCAAACCCTTTTCAGACCACTATCCTGTTTTGAGCGAATGGCAAGTAAAATAGTATTAACGTAATTTTACTTGTAACTTTACATAAGAAGTTGTATCTTTGCAATTAAAAATATTGTGGAGAGATTTGACCGCTTGCAACCACTTGAAAAAAATGCTAAAATAGTTTTTACTACTGCACTTTTTTATCGCTAACGCGAATCGTTTCTCCCAAATTAACAAAATTGTTTCACGTTTAATTCTGTTATTATGGGATATTTATTTTCATCAGAATCAGTTTCAGAAGGCCATCCAGACAAAGTGGCCGACCAAATTTCAGATGCCATACTCGATGAGTTTTTGGCTTTTGACCCTACTTCCAAAGTAGCTTGCGAAACGTTTGTAACCACGGGACAGGTAATCCTTGGTGGCGAAGTAAAATCGAAAGCATACGTGGACGTACAAGACGTAGCACGCCAAGTCATTAACCGCATTGGTTATACCAAAAGCGATTATATGTTCGATGGCAATTCGTGTGGCGTATTGTCGGCTATACACGAACAATCAGCTGACATTAATCGTGGTGTAGAACGCGCCGATGCCATGAATCAAGGTGCTGGCGACCAAGGTATGATGTTTGGTTACGCTTCGAACGAAACAGACAATTACATGCCTCTAGCGCTCGACCTAGCACACCAATTATTGATAGAATTGGCGGCCATTCGTCGTGAAGGAAAGGAGATGACCTATTTACGTCCCGATTCAAAATCGCAAGTAACCATGGAATACGACGAAGATGGTTATCCAAAACGTATTCACACCATCGTGATTTCAACGCAACACGACGAGTTTATTCAAGCAAGTAATACGAAATCACAACTCGAAGCGGATGAAGAAATGGTCAACACCATCAAACACGACGTACAAACCATTTTAATTCCACGTGTATTTAATCAAAATAATACCTTTAACAGTTACCTCGATAACGACTATATTTTATTAGTCAATCCAACTGGAAAGTTTGTGATTGGAGGTCCTCATGGCGATACTGGTCTCACTGGTCGTAAAATCATTGTAGATACCTACGGCGGCAAAGGCGCACA
>Ga0208195_1000666_pt1 | contig 43412 bp, 41 predicted proteins | sample AD_UKC077_MetaG_FD_184441 | JGI IMG/M metagenome (GOLD analysis project Ga0208195, IMG submission 184441) | Active sludge microbial communities of municipal wastewater-treating anaerobic digesters from USA - AD_UKC077_MetaG (SPAdes) (version 2) | ecosystem: Engineered > Bioreactor > Anaerobic >... | reverse complement strand
TGTGGAGTATAGAAGTTTAGTCACTTTAGATTTGGATGATGCCACTCCAGATTTCTTGAAATGGTTTGAAGAACACTTTGAATATACTTGTTGTCTATATTCCACTCATGGGCATAGAGATGACTCACCTAGATTTAGAATAATTATCCCTTTAAGTAGAGATGTAGAAGGCGATGAATATGTCGCAATATCTAGGCTGCTCGCTGATGAAATAGGCATCGAACAAGTAGATCCTGTTAGCTTCACAACTAATCAATTAATGTATTGGCCAAGCACACCAAGTGATGGTAATTACATTTATCGAAAAGTTGAGAAAAACCTATTAAATCCTGACTCTTTTCTAGCAAAATACCCAAATTGGAATGATTTAACTTCGCTTCCTAAAAAAACAAAAGAGACTCATGCGAGTGGTGGTAAACCAGGAAGAAAACAAGCTGACCCATTAACTAAGGATGGCATAGTGGGTGTCTTCAATAGAGCCTATTCAATCAGTGAAGCCATCGACGTTTTCTTAGGTGACATTTATGAAGAAGCTGGTGGTAACCGCTATAAATATATTCCTTCTAGTAGTGTTGCTGGTGCGATTAATTATGATGATAAATTGTTTTATTCTCATCACGCGAATGACCCAGCGGTGGGGCAAACTCTAAGCGCCTTTAATCTTGTCCGTATCCATCTATTTGGCGATGATAAGCCTTCCTTTAAAAAGATGGTGGACTTCGCTAGAAATGATGAAAAGGTCAAGAATCTAATCGCTGAAGAAAACATTAAATCGATTAAAGAAGACTTTGGTGATGAAGAAATTGATTTTAGTTGGACTAAGAAGCTCGCGACAAATGATGATGGCGATATCGCTAATACAGTTACTAACCTCGTTATCATCTTAGAGAATGATGAAAAGCTTAAAGGCATCGCATTTAATATCCTCGCTGATACTGCTGAAGTAAGAGGAGAGGTGCCATGGCTTAGACCAACATCTACTAGGTTTTGGAGAGATGCGGATACATCTAAACTTAAGATCTATGTTGCCAGTCATTATTGCGACTTTAGTGATAGGAACTTTGAAAACGCCTTTGCTAAGGTGACTGAAGATAGAGCGTTCAACCCCGTTAAAGAATATTTAGATAACTTACCTAAATGGGATGGCGTTAAGCGATTAGAAAACATCTTTATTAAATATCTTGATGCAGATGATAATGACTACACTCGTGAGGTAACTAGAAAGTGGTTTGCCGCTGCAGTATCACGCATCTATGAACCAGGAATCAAATTTGACAATATAATTGTCCTAGATGGTAAACAAGGTGTTGGTAAGTCCACAATTATTAAATCGCTAGTGGACCCAGAATACTTCTCAGACTCGCTTCAACTATCCGATATGGATGACAACAAGAAAGCAGGAGAAAAGTTACAGGGATTTTGGATTGTTGAGATTCAAGAACTCGCTGGCATGAAGAAAGCGGACATCGAAAAAGTGAAAGGTTTTATCTCCTCAACCGATGATAAGTACCGTGCCTCTTATGGTCACCATGTAGAAAGACATCCAAGAAAGTGCGTTATCTTTGCTACCGTCAATGGGGAGCAAGGCTATCTTCGAGACTTAACTGGTAACCGAAGATTCTGGGTTATTAAGATTAACTCAACCAACACAATTCCTAACTTCAGGTTCGATAAGGCATTCAAAGATCAATTATGGGCAGAAGCTAGACATTACTATGTAAGTGGCGAACCATTATTCCTTGATGAGAAGTTCTTAGAAATAGCGGCAGAGTATCAAAACAATGCTATGGAGCATGACGATAGGACTGGCATAGTGGAGAAGTATCTAGATGAGCTTCTTCCTGATAACTGGGATGAATGTTCCATCGCGGATAGGCAATACTACTTTAATAAAGAGTTTGATTCTAACTATTACCCTCAGGTGACATTTGGTGCGGCCATCTATCAACGCGAAGAGATTAGTCCAATAGAGATTTGGGTGGAGTGCTTCAATAAAGACAAGGCCGACTTCAACAATAAAGAATCTAACGCGATATCTATGATAATGGCGCAGATACCAGGCTGGGTTAAATCTGGTAAAACTAAGGTCATGGGTCCTTATTCTAAACAGCGATACTTCATTCGTAAAAAGTAGGAACAGGAACAAGCGGAACAAGAAATATATAACTGTTCGAAAATCGTAAATTAATTCAGTAGAGATAATTAAAAGCACGTTTTAGAACTTTATAGAAAATCTTGTTCTTTTTGTTCCTTGTTCTCTAGCAAAATGACTCCCCCCCCGGTCTGCAAATACAAAGTATTTGAGAGTACCGGAGGGCCCACCTCAGAAATACGCGAGGCCAAATTTTTGAAACTCCAAAATTGTAGTGCGCCCCAGAAATTGGACCTATTTTAATTAACTATAAATTGTTCTGATTCATTTTTCTATAATCGACTGGGCTATAACCTCCCAGTTTTTCTTTTATGCGATAGAAATTGTAATAAGAAATGTATTTATTGATTTCATCAATCATCTCAGACATTGACCTAATGTGATAAAGATAGATTGTTTCCATCTTCATCTTACCAAAGAAGTTCTCCATGACTGAGTTGTCTAGGCAGTTTCCTTTTCTGGACATTGATTGGGTTATTCCCCGATGTCTTAAACGAGCTTGATACTCTGGGTGTTGATAATGCCATCCCTGATCCGAGTGTAGAATTAATTTTTGATGTGGTGGAAGCTTTTTGAATGCCTTCTCCAACATATCGAGAACAAGATTCATGTTTGGCGATGTACTTATCGAATAAGAAATGATTTCTTCGTTATACATATTAATGATAGGAGATAAATATATTTTGGAACCATTTATGTTGAATTCAGTAATATCTGTTGCCCATTTTTGGAACGGCGCATCAGCGGCGAATTTCCTTCTTAGAACATTAGGGGCAATCTTACCAACAGTGCCTCGATATGAAGAATATTTCCTATGCCTTCTAGCCTTATAAACTAGACCATATTTCTTCATGATTTTTCTAACTAATTTATGGTTGACTATAAGACCGTATTCATTTCTTAAAGCGTAGACTATTCTTCTATATCCATACCTGCCCTTATTTTCTTTGAAAATATTGACTATCATTTCCTCTGTTTTCTCATGTTTATTATGCTTATCTTCATTTCGGAAGTAATAGTAATAAAGAGATTTTCCGAGAGAGGATATTTCAAGCAAGTCCTTTAGTTTATATTTATGCCTTAGTTCACGGACTACTTGATAAACTTCTCTTTTTTTCGGTTTTCTTGAACCAAGGCATTCAATTTTTTTAGGTATTCAACCTGGAGTCGAAGCTTTTCATTTTCTTCTCTTAATTCCTTGATTCTTTTCTTGGTTTTTTCAGAAGTAGGTTCTCCGTCTTTTCCATATTGAGAACGATTCCCTTGCCTATGGATTAAGAAAGCGGCTTCACCCATTTTTCGATAAAGTCTAAACCATCCAAGCATTGTGCTTTCCATGAGTTCACCTGACTTTGTGTAGAGGTTGTATTTCTTACCTAATTCTTGATAACTCATGTGGTTATCGTAATGATCTTTACAGACCTTAATCTTGATGTCGTCTGGAACTTTTTTATAGATTCCACGTACCCTTTTGTCCTTTTTCATAAAATCACCTCAAATATTTTATCAAATAAGTACAAGTTATGGGGTTCACATCAATTAATGCTTCCTGAATTTTTTGTTACTAACATAGCTACTCCAGACGAAGATCCTAACTTCAGAAGATTAAAACAACAACACGCAGAAAGATATCTTAAGATTCAAGAACAAAGAATTAGAGAAGCTGAAGCTATGGCTGCTACTAAGAGAGCAGAAGCAGAAGCGGCTTTAAAACTCGCTGAATCTAAAGGTGATGCTGTTGCAGCTGCAGAGGCTAGAAAAATTCTTGCTGAAGCTGAAGCTATTGAAATTGAGGCCAGAGGTATGGCTGAGGCCAGAGTCTTACATGCTAAAGGCGGAGATTATGGTATGGAAACAGCCAGAGAAGTTGGCGTTGCTGCTGCGTCTAATGAAAGTGGCGGCGGAGCCGCTGGTGGTATCGCTAGTGACATTGTAAAAGCTGGTGTTGGAATCGGTGTTGGCGTTGCTGTTGGAAAAGCAACCGTAGGTGCTGTTTCTGGAGTTATGGAAGATGTTACAAACCCAGGTGGTAAAAAAGATGGTGCTACTGGTTGGACATGTCCAAAATGTGGACACGAAGGTAACACTGGCAAATTCTGCGAAGAATGCGGAGAGAAAAAGCCAGAACCATCAAAGACATGGAAATGTCCGAAGTGCGGTCATGAAGGAAATATAGGAAAAATCTGTGCTGAATGTGGTGAAAAGAAACCTGAAGAATCAACTTGGACTTGTCCAAAATGTGGACATGAAGGTAACACTGGCAAATTCTGCGAAGAATGTGGTGCCAAGAAGGAGGACTAATTTATGAGAAACAGAAGTGGATTAATTGCTTCCATTGTCATAACCATAGTTTTAGTTGTTCTATTAAATCTTTGTACATTTGTTATTCCTTTTGAAAAATTAAGCACTGCTGTCTTGGTTGTTGCTTATATCATGGCAGAAATTGTTATTATTGCCGAAGGCATTCTTGTCGCTTCTCAATTATTTAATGAACCTGATAGAAACCAAAAAGTTCTCGGTCTACCAATTGTTTTTTCTGGTTATGTTGCTTTAGGCATTCAATTATTAGCTACAACAATTTTCTATATTGTCAACTCGTTTATTGAGATGCCAGTTTGGATTGTTGTTATCGTTGAAGCATTTATCATTGCATATCTAGTTATTCAAATGGCAAAAGGATTCTTCTTTAAAAGAAGAGTTATTGACTATCAAGAACATGATGCTAATACAAAATTCATGGATGAATTCCGGGCAAGATTAAAAGCTATTGTTGCTATTAACAATAATGAAAACATCGAAAAGGAATTAAGAGAATTGTTAGATTTAGCATTAGGATCAGACCCAGTTACAAACGATAAAACTTTAGATTCGGAAAGTGAGCTTCTTTCTTGCCTACAAGAATTAGATGAAGCTGTTAAATCCGGTTCTGAAGAAGATTCAAGAGTGGTTATTACAAAAACCAAAAACACGCTTTTAGAACGTAATGTTCTTTGCAAAGCCGGAAAATAAAATTTTTATTCGTATAAGGGTAGGCAGACATGGCGAGCTATAAGTGTAAAATGTGTGGTGCTCCACTTGATGTGGAGAATGGACAGACGGTTGCGACCTGTAATTTTTGTGGTTCAAAACAAACTGTTGCCAATGCTGATGATGAAAGAAAAGAAAACCTATTCAATAGAGCTAATGCTCTAAGAATTAATTGCGAGTTTGACAAAGCTCAATTAGCATATCAATCTATTCTTTCTATATTCCCTACTGAACCAGAAGCTCATTGGGGTGTAACTCTTTGTAAATATGGTATTGAATACGTTGATGATCCTGCCACAAAGAAGAAAAAACCAACAATTCATAGAATGTCTTTTGAATCCATCCTTAAGGATTCCGATTATCTTGCTGCTCTTGCTAATGCTGATGCTATCGCAAAAGAACAGTATCAAGCTGAGGCAAAAGAGATTGCAGATATTCAAAAGAACATCTTAACCATTTCTCAAAAAGAAGAACCTTTTGATATTTTTATTTGCTATAAAGAAACAAATGACCAACACAAAAGAACTCCTGATTCAGTCATGGCTCAGGAAATATATACAACATTAACAGACAAGGGATACAAAGTATTCTTTTCTAGAATCACATTAGAAAATAAATTAGGCACAATGTATGAGCCTTACATATTTGCGGCTTTAAATAGTGCAAAGATAATGCTCGTAATTGGTACTAAAAAAGAATATTTTGAAGCAGTTTGGGTCAAGAATGAATGGTCAAGATTCTTGAGTTTAATACAAACAAGACCAGATCATTATTTGATTCCATGTTATAAGGACATGAATGCTTATGAAATGCCTGAGGAATTCTTATCATTCCAAGCACAAGATTTAGGCAAATTAGGTTTCATGCAGGATTTAACGCGTGGTATCGATAAGATAATGGGCAAAGATACCCAAGCAGTTCAACAAGAAACAAGAATTATTCAAACTGATGTTAATGTCGAAGCTTTATTAACTAGAGCAGAGATTCTTATTGGTGATAAAAATTACGAAAAAGCAGACGAATTGCTTGAAAGAGTTTTAAATAACGATCCAAAGAATTCTCAGGCTTATCTTTTGAAGTTAGTAATTGAACTACAATTGACTTCTATAGATGAACTTAAAAATGAAGAAAACACCTTAGAAGGGAAAAGCAATTTCCAAAAGGCCTACGACTTTGGTAGTGCAGAGCAAAAAGCCAGACTCAATTCTATTAATGAATATATTGAAAACAGGAACGAAGAAGCAAGACTTAGCAGGCTCTATGATATTGCCATGGATTATAAAAACGAAGGCAAGTACACAGAGGCCGAACAAGCCTTCTCTGAGATTGCAGGTTTTAGAGATGCAACCGCACAAGCTGCGGAATGTGTCAAATTAGATAAAGAAGGCATTTATAAACGCGCTGTTACATATAAAGAGAGCAAAAACTACGATGATGCTATTGCGACATTTGAAAAGATAATTGATTTCTCTGATAGTGAAAAGCAAATTGCCGAATGTAAGGAACTTAAAAAGTCTGATATTTATAAACAAGCATTAGCTTTGAAAGAAGAGGGTAAATTTGATGAAGCGTCCGCTCTATTCATGACTATCTTGAATTATAACGATTCTAATTTTCAAGTTGATGAATGCGAAAGATTAAAAACTGAAGCTCAAAAAGAAGCGGTTTATGCTTCATGTGTTATAAGGGAAGAAATCAACCCATATTTCCACGCTAATCAGTTAAAACAGGTGTGCAAAAAATTAGCAACCATTCCTGGCTATAAGGATGCTGACCAACTTTTAGTTAAATATGAAGGCATTCTCAAAGATTATGAGAGAGAGCTTCAAGTTAAAAAAGAAGAAAAGGCCAGAGCCAGAGCTAAGAAGATGAAGAAATTCAAATGGATTAGTATTTTCTCATCCATTGGTGCTTTGATTATTACAGGTGTACTATTATTAACTTTCTTATATCTTGTTCCTGAAAACAGACAAAACAAAATTCGATCTTTGATTGATGCCGGAAGATACAATGAAGCCATTGCACTTATTGGTGAGAATGGCAATTATGGTGAAACAAATGCTCTTCTTAAAATAGCAAATGCAGGTATTTCTTTTAAATCAGGAGACTTTAATACTGGCATACAATATATGTGCGATGCAAATGGTAAAGTAGATGTTGAGTATTTGCTTTATGGTGGATCGTCAGAAATTACTCATGAAACCATTTACGATGGGAGAAAAATTAATAATAAATCCATTAAAAACGGATATGGGTTTGAAAAATGGACCATTAACACCTACACTATAGATTCATCTATAAAACAGGCAGAATTAGTTCTTGATGCAAATTATTCTATTAATAGTTATTCTTTGATATATAACCTTGATGGAGGTCAATTATCGAATCAAAAAAATACATATACCATTGAAGAAGAATATACAATACCAATTCCTACAAAAAAAGGATATACATTTATTGGTTGGACTACTGACGGCATAAATGAACCAGTTTTGAATTATACAATTAAAGCAGGAACCACTGGTGATAAAACTTTTTATGCACATTGGTCGGCTAATCAATACACAATTCATTTGGATGCGTGTGGAGGCTTGTCTCCAATTGATGAGCAGATTGTTTATTATGATTCGAATTTCACTTTACCAACCCCTCAATACTCTGAGCATACTTTTCTAGGCTGGTTTACCAAGAACAATGAAAAGATTTTTCCTGGAGTGTATAACTATGATGATGATTTATATTTGGAAGCTCATTGGGATGTCGTTTCTTATAACATAACATATGTTTTGAATGGCGGAACCTTGCCTATTAATAATCCAAGTACGTACACTTTCTATGATACTGATTTCACTTTGAATAACCCAACTAAAACTGGATACTCTTTTATTGGTTGGACAAAAGACAATTACGGTGAGCCGGTTTTAGAGATGACCGTTTTATCGGGGTCATCTGGAGATATTGAATTTGAAGCATGTTGGTCACCAAATCAGTACTCTATTATTTATGATGCAAAAGGAGGCAGTGTATCTTCTGACTATCAAACGGTTACATATGACTCTGAATTTACTCTGCTTGTGCCAACCAAAGATTACTATTCTTTTGTTGGCTGGTATGATGATGGGCAGATTTTTTCAAATGGTGTTTACAAAAAGACAGAGAATACATATTTGGAAGCTCATTGGGAGCCTATAGAGTATTCAATATCGTATGATTTAGGTGGCGGAACTCCAGGAGACAATGCTCCTTCTTCGTATAACGTTGAGAGCAATACATTTTCGATTTCAAATCCTTCAAAAAAAGGGCATACATTTATCGGATGGGATATAAATGGTGTAGACTCTGGCATTGATTGCAATGTAACTAGTGGTTCTCATGATGATTTATTCTTAGTTGCTAAATGGAATCCAAACAAATATCAAATAACTTATAACCCTAATGGTGGGGTTATTGAATCCACCACGCAAACTGTTGTGTTTGATCAGGCATATGATTTATTGAATGCAACTAAAGATGGTTATTACTTATATGGATGGTTTGATTCAAAGGATAATGAATTTTATTCAGGTGTATGGAATAAAACAGAAAACATTACACTTTATGCAAAATGGGAAGAAGACACTAATAAAACATCTATTACTTTATCTGCGCCTGATGGAGTTATTAATGGACCATCGAACATTGAGATAGGGAAACAAAAAATTAAACTTCCTGTTGCAGTTCCGAACGATTCAGCTCTTTCGTTTATTGGTTGGTCATTTGAAAACAGGCTAATAACAGATGACAAAGGCATGATGCTTGAGCGTTGGGACAAAGAATTGTCTGATGCCACATTCATAGCGGTTTTCGCTATTGAGATTCATACCATTGACGAATTTTTGAATATTGATTCAAATAAGAATTATGTTTTGATGGAAAATCTTGATTTCTTGAATGTTACAGTTTCAAGTTTTTCTGAATATTCAGGCATATTTGATGGAAACAGCCACTCCTTATTAAACGTTTCCTTAGAAAATACAGGTACGCCTTCTTTAGGCTTGTTTACAGCATTAAATAATTGCTCTATTTATAATCTTTCACTTGATGGTTTTGTTATTAAAGGAACATCGAGTTTGACAGAAGATATTTCAATAGGATGTTTGGCTGGAAATGCCACTAATGCATATCTGTATAATTGCTCCATAAAAAATTCATCGGCATATTGTATAACTAGAGATTCTAGCTCTAGCGCGAGCCTTTTTGTTGGAAGCGGCTCTGTTGCGTTTGCAAAATGTAATGTCTTCGGCTTGAACAAATTAACAGGCAATTATGATGGTTGTTTTGTTGGCACTGCTACAGGTAATTGTTCCTTCACAAACTGTAATACAACAGGAACTGTCGAAGCTGTTTCTGATTTCACAACAACTAAAAACGATAGGGAAATTGGTTGCATTGGCTGCTTTGTTGGTAGATGTGCAAACGGCAACATTAGTTTCTTAAACAGCACAAACAACACTAGTTTGATTTCTTCATGCATAAAGGAATCTTCGTCTAGTTTGTACACAACCGAAATGGGCTGTGCTGGATTTGTCGGATATTGCACCGATACTTCGAACAATCAACAAATGCTTCTAACATTTAAATCATGTACTAATAATGGCAATATTAACGGATTTAGTAGTGCAGCCGGTTTTGTTGATCATATTTACGATTATTATTCTGGCTCAAAAATATCATTGTCTTTTAATAACTGCATTAATAAAGGTAATATTGTTTCTAATGAAGGGTCTGCTTCAGGAGTTGTTACCTATGCCTATGCTTATGCTTATTCTAGCTCAGCTATTGACGTAGAAATGTTTAGGTGTGCTAACTATGGCAACATCGAATCTGCTGATGATGCGGCTGGTATTTTTTGCAACGCATCAAGAAATACCTTGAGAATTGAAGAGTGTTGCAACGCTGGAGAAATTTCAGTAGATATTAAAGGCTTTGCTGATGGCACAGGAGGAATACTTGGAAGTTTCAATAATATTTCACCAGTTTTGCTAAACTGTTGTTCTTTAGGCAACATAAAAGTCAATTATTCGCGTAACTGGAGTTACTCTGATACGGTTTTAGTTGGTGGCCTTGTCGGTGGATGGCACCAAGTTTCTCCAGATAAGGATTCCTTCTTATATATCACTAACTGTTTTTCTTCTGCTAACATTAACGTTAGTGTAAACAGCTCAGTAACCAACAGTGTTATTTTTAAAGTGTCTGGTGTTTCTCCCGCAGTGATGTATTACAATTTGACAAATACATTTGTTACTGGAACTTTCTATGGTTCAACTTGTTCGAGTTCTTTTGTTACTGCAAAAGACGGAGACTCGAGTAATTCTTTTGCTTCTTGCACATTTATTGATTATATAACCGGTAATGCCCTAACTGATTCTAATGCTATTTGTCCTAACGTTGATTCATTTACTTTGGAATTATTTAATAGTCTAAATTACGACACCACAATTTGGGCATACCAAGATGGTCAAGCAAAACTACAATTTATGTTATAGTAGTGGGCTGTGATATTATTACCGATTAAAATAGATTCTTCATGTTTGTCGAAAGCTTAGAATAACTATCCAAGTTTAAACCTCGTGTCCGTCCAGATTTTTCACGGGGTTTTTATGTAGCCCGTTATCGTGGCTTTGCAACCGCCTTGACCATGTCAAATATAGCGAAAAATGCCAAAAATAAGAAAAAACACGCACTTTTTCGTACGTGTCTTGACAATCGATGATGGCGGAGTAGAAGAGACTTGAACTCTTGCACCGGTTACCCGATCTACGTCCTTAGCAGGGACGCCCCTTCACCAACTTGGGTACTACTCCGTATGCGAACTCAACTATGTTAACATAACTGAATTCGAATTTTAAATACTTTAATATGCTTTTGCAAAAAGCACAACTTTTTTGGCTTTCTTCCCACAGATTGGGCAAGTGTCATCAAATGGGGTTTGATTAAATGGTAGGCAACGCGCAGTCGCTGTGGTCAATTCTTTGACCTTGTTTTCACATTCTTCGTCACCGCACCACATCATCTTGGCATAACCACCTTTTTCTAAAGCGGCTTTTAATTCATCTATGCTGTGGACTTCAGTTATGTGATCAAGCAAATAACGATAGGCTTTTTCATACATTTCTTTTTGAATTTTATCCATTAAAGCTTTCGCGGAATCAATCATCTCTTCCATCTTGACTTCGACTTTAACGCCATCATTTCTTTTGGCTAAAACAACCACGCCCTTTTCGATGTCCCTTGGACCAACTTCGATGCGAAGAGGAATTCCCTTCATTTCATACTCCGAGAACTTCCATCCAGGTGTATGGTCAGATTCATCAAGTTTGGTGCGGAATCCGGCATCCACAAATTTTTGATATATCTCTCGAGCCGCAGGAATCACTCCCGGCTTTTGTTGAGCGATGGGAACAATAACAACTTGAATTGGAGCAACAAGAGGAGGTAAAACGAGACCATTGTCATCTCCGTGGGCCATTATAACTGCGCCTAATAAGCGAGTGGAAACGCCCCATGAAGTTTGATGAGGATGACTAACCTGGCCATCGCGTCCTTGAAATGCAACATTGAAGACACGGGCGAAGTCTTGACCAAAGTAATGGGTTGTACCACTTTGTAAGGCTTTTCCATCAGGCATGAGAGCTTCAATGGAATAAGTCTCCAGAGCACCAGCAAACTTCTCTTTGTCGGTCTTTCTTCCTTTCATAAAAGGAACAGCGAGTATATCACGTCCAAGATCATCATAGATCTCAAGCATCTTTAAGGTTTCAGTGCGAGCTTCTTGCTCAGTTTCGTGCATGGTGTGACCTTCTTGCCAGAGGAATTCGGAACCTCTTAAGAAAGGACGAGTGGTCTTTTCCCAGCGAACAACGGAACACCATTGGTTATAAAGCTTTGGCAAATCACGATAGGAAGAAATAATCTTCGCGTAATGTTCGCAGAACAACGTCTCGCTGGTTGGGCGAATGATTAATCGATCATCAATTGGTTGACCACCACCTAGAGTAGCAATTAAGCACTCAGGAGCGAAACCCTTAACATGATCTTTTTCTTTTTGTAATAGTGACTCAGGGATAACCAGAGGCATATAAACATTTTCATGTCCGGTTTCTTTAAAACGTTTATTAAGATAAGTCTGGATTTGTTCCCAAATCGCATAGCCATAGGGTCGATAAATAATAAAACCTTTGACTGAACTATAATCCATCAACTCCGCTTTGCGACACACATCAGTGTACCATTGGGCGAAATCGTCTTCTTGTCTTGTAATTGATTCGTTTTTAATTTGCTGATTAGCCATAATTTATACTCCTTAACGGAAATTATCGTCCATGGCGATAAGTTTTTCCATCTTCTTTTTTTCTACCGGCAGTAGCATGTCATTACTCGGTGAAATCGTCTCGCTAGACACGACGGTAACACCGGATTTTATAATGAGCTCAATAGCTTGCCAACCTTCGAGGTCAGTGGCGATAATGGGCCTGTTATATTTTAATAGTTGCTCGATTAAAGTGTGAATAGATAATCGTATACGATTGTTTTTCCTGATTTCCCCAATCATTGCCGCTCCAGCCACAAAGTAGTCAAAATTGTAGTAGACAGAAGGGTCGAGTAATAAGTTTTTATCTTTCATCGAAAGGGCTAATTCATAATTTTGCTTGTGAAGTTTCTGCATCGAACTATTCAAAAGCTCGAGTTGAGAAGAATTCTCATTAATTTCTTGTTCATCAAAAACAAGCACAAGGTGAATTTTTCCCACGGACGGAATCTGGGGGAGAATTTCCACCATGTGGTCAATGTCGACCATGCTGACATGGAAGAATAATCGCCAGAATTCAGATTGCTTTTCACTATCAAACTTAGGAATAACATATTTTGCAACCATCGCGAATAGTTTGCGGTTTTTACCTACTTTAGCCGCGTATTTGCTCATCTCAGCAAAAGTAGTAAAGGGCGAGTCGTAAGCTTTAACATATTGGAAATAACCAAGCGTTCTATTTTTAGTCACATCAACAATTGGCCGGAATAGATAGCGGATGCTGCTACCTCGTAAAAGTTTGTCGACTTGTTCACTATATTTATTTAATTCCAACATCTGACCAACAGTCTTTTGGTAAATCAAAATTGTTTGATTATTTTGTTGCGCCGAAATGCAAGCCTCTTGAGCTTTGTTGACAATCGTTTCAAAGTCTTGATAAAACTGAGCGTTTTCAACAATTCCAATTGAGAAATTGACGGAACCACCATACCCGTTGACTCCGATACACTTCTTCAAAGAGTGTTCAATTGATGTAGCGAGATGCATTGCGTCTTCGCGGTTGTTAATTCGCATATCAAACAAGAGCAATTCGTTATCGACAGTGTCAACAATTTGACGAGGTGATTTCATATCATTAGCGTAAGGGTAGACTTCATTTTTTAAAGTCATGACCATATATCTTTCAATTTTGTCATTTGACAAGATTTTCTTTTGAACATAAAAGAACCGAATCGCATAAGTGTAACCGCGAATTGATTTTTCCCGAGCGACCATCTGGCTAATTACGCTTCTTTTTACAACACCCGTATTCACTCCGCGTCTCTTCTTAGTAGTGAAATTAATAGGGGTCATATATTTTAAGAGGATACTCTCGAGATGGATAAGCCCAATATTTGGATCATACTTTAATAATTTCAATAAAGAAAAATAAGAGGATTTTCCTCTATTAACCAATACATCAGCTTCGAGATACTGGGTGGCTGATTTAACATCTAAGCAAATGGTGAAAATCCAATTTTTAAGTTTTTCGACATCGTTTTGATGAAACTTTTGATAAAATCCAGCTAAATCCATCACCTTTTTATTGCGAATATCGCTGCGGTTAAAATAAGTGACAATATTCTTTTTCACATCGATGATGAAGATGCGTGTCGTGTTACTCTCATCGAGAATTCTTTGGCGGTATTTTTTATTAATAGAATTAAAAATAATCAAAGAAACAGTTAAAAAGGTTGCTAAAACGGCAATCCCTGCGATGATGATAATGGAGATAATTGTTTGGACATCCATAGGTCACATTATACTTTATCTGTCATATTTTTACGATATTTTGTAAAAAAATCAAATATTAATTTGAGTGAAAACCCTCATCGTTTATTTTTTTATATCATGTGCTATAATAATCGGCAGCCGGAGAAGTACCCAAGTGGTTGAAGGGGGCAGTTTCGAAAACTGCTAGGGGGCGCAAGTCTCGCATGGGTTCAAATCCCTTCTTCTCCGCCATTTTGAAATGTACCCTTTTTACTGGACTAACTAATGTCAGTAAGGAGGGCTTTTTTCATACCAAAAATGAAATTTTCAAACCTTTTTTCTTCTACATTAATATGATACAAAATGTGCTAGAAAGCCTAAAAATGAGTAACTAAAATCAGAAAGATAATCATCACTTTTTGTATTGCTCAAACTCGTTGCATTAATTAACTAAAAATTATTTCTTTTCCTGCGCGCCATTCAAGGTTAATGGCCGCACGCGCGAGCTAAAAATAAGGTTTTGACAAGGCAATTGTTGGCTGTTTAAATAATGTTGTTTTAGGAGAAAAATATGAAGAAAATTATTGTATTACTTGCTTTGTGTTTACTTCCGTTATCTGCTTGCAACAATGAAGATGTCGGAGGTGGATTACCATTAGATCCTACTAATTTAATGGTGAATTATGAAAATTGTGGAATCGAGATTCCGGTTGAATGGAATGATAATGATAATTCCAACACAATTAGAAATGCTATTTATGAAGTAAACGAGTCATCATTTGCAATTCAGTTCATTGGAAAGTGGAGAATTTCTACAAATAATCAAGAAATAATGGCAAAGAAAGACCCTGTCTCTTTTATTCGTTCAAATTCTGAACTAGTCGTAAAGACAATGATAGTTGAATTTTTCTCGGCGGATTTTTATGTCTACACGAGTAATGATTGTACTGGAGAAAGACTTACTGGATCTGAAACCACAGCAGTTCATGGTGATGGAGATGCTTTTGAATACACTATTAATTCAGCAACTTGGTCAATCAAAGCTGTCGAGACTTACAAAGGTTCAAGTGTCTGTTTATATAGCGTTTCATTTGTACTATAACAATTAGGAGGTTTTTATTATGAACAAAATGAGTAAAGTAAAGATTTTATTAACAACTATTACTTTTGGTGCCATTTGGGGCATTGTTGAAGCGACGCTTGGGACCGTGCTACATTTGCCATTTTTTGATAAAGTTGGAATGTTTGCTGCAAGTTCAACAATCATCATTCCAATTGCTTATGCACTAATGGCTTTATGCTATAAAAAAACAGGTTCACTATTTTCTGTTCCTTTAATGGGCGTAATTGCTTCGCTAATTAAATTAATGGTGGCATTTTTTGTCGGATTTATTCCAAGCGTTTATAATCCTGCAATTTACATTATTGTCGAATCTCTATGCATGTTTGGTGCTTTAGCTATCTTTAAACCAAAAGATGTCTTGTCTTTAAGAACTTTAGCATCGATTATTGTTGCTAATACTTTATATCAAGCTTCTTTTTTACTGATCAAAATGAGTATGGGCGGAACAAACATCTTTGCCAGTCAAGCAGCGTGGATTAACGTTGGGGAAAAATATTTATTCAAGTTTAATTGTGTCGCTATTCTTTATACATTTGCGGTTGGATCCACAATTTACGGGATTTTGCATTTACTCAGAAAATTGAATTTTAAATTCAAATTCGATTTTAATAAAATCATCAACTCGCCAATAACTGCTGCCACGTTATCTATCGTTGCAATTGCAGCAACATTAACATTGTCATTGATTTAATATGTGCAAATTTTGCGACATTATTAAAAATAATGAGTTCAAATTTGAAAACAATCTTGCGGTAGGATTTGAGGATTCTTTTCCCGTTAGCAAAGGGCATTTTTTAGTCATCCCCAAGCGTCATGTTGAAACATATTTTGAATTATCCGATGAAGAAAATTCCGCAATGAAAAGTCTTGCTTTGGAAATAAAGGCATTTTTAGACAATAAATATCACCCAGATGGTTATAATGTTGGATATAATTGCGGTGAAACGGCCGGACAATCGGTTTTTCATTGTCATATGCATATTATCCCCCGTTATGTTGGCGATGTTGAGAGACCTCGTGGTGGAATAAGAAAAATATTAAAGAAAGACGTAGGATACTAAAATGATTGATATTTACGGTAAAATCAATGAATGTCGTAAGCAAGGCAAAGACCTTGTTTTAGTTACTGTGACCGAGAAAAACGGAATGGGCCCTGCTGATGTCGGAAAAAAGATGCTTGTTGCTGACTCTGGTGAAGCATTTGGCACTGTTGGCGGAGGTGCAATAGAATTTTACGCCCGTGAGAAATGTCGCGATGTTTTAAAAGAAAGAAAATCTTTTACAGAGCGATATCTTCTTTGTGGAAGGGAAATCGTTGTCGATGAAGACCAAGTGACCCTGCCAATGGCATGCGGGGGAAAGGCCACTCTTTTTTACGAATTTGTCGGACCAAAACAACATGTTTACATTTTCGGTGCAGGTCACTGTGGAGCAGCACTTTCAAAGGTACTAAAACCATTGAATTTTCATATAACCATCATTGATGAGCGTGAAGCAGTGATTAATCAGCTTGATGATTCACCGGATATTAAAGTTATTTCCGGCTTTGCTGATTATATTGAAAAGTATGGGTTGCGTGATAATTCATATGTTGTCGTGTGTACACCTGCCCACACAAATGATTACCATGTATTAAACAAAATCTTAGAGAAAAAAAATAAGTTAGCTTATTTTGGCATGCTTTGTTCACGAAAGAAAATTGGCGAATACATGGAAATGGCTTATACCACATATGGTAAAGACATTGATTTAACAAATTTCTATTCACCAATTGGTTTAAATATTGGTGGAAATACTCCCGAAGAAATCGCTATTTCTATTTCTGGTGAAATGCTTTCTGTGTATTATGCAAAAAGCAAGCTTAATTCTCATCTTCGAGAAGAACTTGAAAATCGATACTGGGAGCAACATGATGAGGCAAAACCTCAGAAATAATTAAACGAAATAAACTTATTTCCTGACTGCTTGAGTTATTCAATTGCCAACTATCGCTTGATGCAACTAAAGACACGGAATATTGTTATTGAAACGAAAATGTTTCAAATGTAGACACTTTTTAACTCATTTACCTTGGTTATGATGATGTCTAACACTATTCTATGGACACAAAGCAAAAGAATATAATAATCTAAAAATAGGAAAAAAAATTAATTGGCTTTTTCAAAATTTCAATTAAACCTTTTTGACCGCCATTAAATATTGGGAGGCCATTAATAATGAAAACAAAGACCGATGTTGCTCAAATGGAAAAAATGAGCAAAAGGGTGCTGAGAGTATTTTTAAGTTGTACTTCAGTTGCCCTCTCGCTAGCTGTGTTAGCGGGATGTGGAGGCAAAAATGATCCAAAACCTTTATGGGAAATTGGAGAGACTCGCAACAAGGTTGTCGTCATTAGTGATATTCACCTCGGCATCAGCGATGCCTATAGTGAAATCAATGAAAATGTTCCTATTCTAATTGAATTTCTTCAAAGATTACAAGTCACTACCGATGTGAGTGAACTTGTTATCGCTGGCGATTTTTTGGATGAATGGTTTCTTCCTGTTTATTTTGAAAGTTATACTGATTCAACTGCGTTCTATCAGGCTTGTGTAGATAATAACCAAGATATTATCGAAGAATTCAACAATGTCATCGAGAGTGGAATTGAACTAATCTATGTCATCGGAAATCATGATATGCTTCTCGAAGCTTCAGTTCTTGAAGAAGCTATTCCGGGAATCGTTCATGTTTCTGATGCTCGCGGTGTCGGTGTCTACTATACTGGTGAGCATAACGAAATTGCCATTGAACATGGTCATCGTTATGATCCATTCTCAGCTCCTGATACATTAACAAATGCTGAACTTGTCGATAATGATGACACTATACTACCTTCTGGCTATTTCTATGCCCGTTACGGAGCAACTTGGGTAATAGAAGGCAAACCAGAAAATGAAAGAGAATTACCAGTGGTTACTGATGTGCCAGATGTCAGTGACACCGATCAATATGGAGCATTTATGTACTATCAAATTCTCCAAACCATCTCAGCTCATCTCACTCCAAATGAACCATTAGAGGAAGATGTATTTGATATGCATTTTGCCGGATTTGATGACTCTTATTCATTCCTTGATTTCTATCCTGCGCAAGAAGAAGACGGCACCATCTCTGCACCTACTTTATATCGCAACATTCAACGCACTTGGGCAGACCGCCAAGTAATCAATAATGTTAGTGTTCCAAACAGTTTTATTGAAGCCGCAGCCGGAGCGTTGTCTTCTAAATATTTCTCCAATCAAGCCAAGGCTCAATATATTGAAAACGCTGAAGAAGATGTTGATATTGTCATCTTTGGTCACACTCATAATCCAATTCTCGATTCCTTTGGAGATGGCAAATATTACATCAATACAGGAACTTGGATTGATGAAAATGGTAAGACTCCTGAAAAGATGAGAACGTTCACTGTTATTGAAACAGGGGATACAAATACTGTCGGTCTTTACAAATACGATGATAATGGCTTGTTAGAAGATTATAGTTCGAACACCACTATCACGGCTTAGTCAACTTTAAATTATTCTATATACTAAACATGGTTAGATTATAAAAGTAGTCTAACCTTTTTGTTCACTAAATATATTCTTTTTAGTAAGAATATGTTAATTTGTATGTACAAAGCGTTGAAGGAAACAAGTACATTAGGTCACTGGCGAAGAGAGATAATCCGGCTGGTGCAAGGATGAAGTTAAGACTGATGGAATACATTCCCGAGCTGCTACCTGAAGTTAGTAGGGATAGACGGGTTCGCCCGAAACAGCGAAGGTTGTGCGATAGCACACACTAAGGAACAATTCGCGAGAGTTGTTTAAACTGAGGTGGTACCACGATTAAGTCGTCCTCTGTATTCGAGGATTTTTTTATCCGAAGGAGACAAATATGAAAATTTATGAAGAACTAGTCAAACGTGGATTGGTAGCTCAAGTTTCCGATGAAGCGGAAATTCGTGACCTAATTAATACCGGGAGAGCAATTTTCTATATTGGTTTTGATCCGACGGCCGATTCTCTTCATGTCGGTCATTTTATGACATTATCTTTAATGAAACGCCTTCAAATGGCGGGCAACAAGCCTATTGTTTTGTTGGGCGGAGGAACCGCGATGATTGGCGATCCTTCTGGAAAGAGTGATATGCGTTCCATGATGAGTCTGGATACCATCAATCACAATATTAATTGTTTTAAAAAACAAATGTCTAAGTTTATCGATTTCAGTGAAGGAAAAGCACTAGCTTTGAATAACGCTGACTGGTTATTAAAACTCAATTATGTTGATTTATTAAGAGACGTCGGCTCTTGTTTTTCTGTCAACAAGATGCTTGCTGCGGAATGCTACAAGCAGAGAATGGAAAAAGGATTAACATTCCTTGAATTCAACTACATGATTATGCAGTCTTACGATTTTTACTATCTCCATCAGCACTATGGCTGCCAGATTCAATTTGGCGGGGACGACCAATGGAGCAACATGCTCGGTGGTACCGAACTAATCCGCAAAAAAACAGGCAAGGACGCCTATGTTCTCACCATTCCTCTCTTAACTAATAACGAGGGTGTCAAAATGGGTAAAACGGTTGGGGGAGCTGTATGGCTCGATGGGGCAAAGACATCGCCTTTTGATTTCTATCAATACTGGAGAAACATTGAAGATGACATGGTTATTAAATCCATGAAAGTGCTCACATTTTTACCGCTTGAGAAAATCGATGAAATTGAACACTGGGGTTCATCTCGCATCAACGAAGCAAAAGAAGTTCTCGCTTTTGAAATTACTAAGCTGATTCACGGCGAGGAAGAAGCAACTAAAGCACAGGAAAGCGCTCGCGCCCTATTTAGGGGAGAGGGTGACGACAGCAACATGCCAACAACCGAGCTTCCAAGTGATGCGCTAGATGAAAAATCGCTACTTGAAATTTTAATTCTTACTGGCCTCGCCACTTCAAAAGGCGAAGGCCGCCGCTTAATTGAACAAGGCGGAATTAGCATCGATGGAAACAAGATCTTAGATGTCAATCTTATCGTCAAAAAAGAAGATTTAATTAGGGGAATAAAAATCAAAAAAGGCAAGAAAATATTCCACCGCGTTATATTAAAATAAAGGTTAAATAAGAAACTCCGTCGACTTCGATGGAGTTTTTTTAATTAACGGGTCTAATAAAGAAGTTTCCATATACCTGAACAAGAGAGGTAACGGTTATGAATACATGAGGATCTGCTCGTTTGGCCACCGCGACAACTTTTTGAGTTTCGAATGAGGAGACCACCATCCGAATAACGATTTTTGATTCGTTAGAGTAAACACCTGCCGCTTGGGACATGGTTGCTCCGTGCGGGAAATTTGATATAAGCACTTGACCTAATGCAGGGTTTTTTGTAATAAATTCGATTTGAATCTTCTTGTTCCGCAAATGGATCATATCAACTATTAAACTAGTAATAAATTGATAGACGGAGGAAACCATCAACGAGAGAATTGCAGTTCCAAATTCAGAGCCGAATGTTCCCATAGTGAAGCTGTGAACAATAATAATTACTGAATACAAGCCGACGATGAAACTATTGAAAATAATAGAATATTTTCCGACTGATGTCGATTTTCTCATCGAAACGTAGTAGGTTACGATATCAATGCCACCGCACGATGTATCACCCTTGAAGGCGATTGCGCTTGAGAAGCCCGTACAAATGGCGGCGAATAAAGCACGTACGATAATTAGACTACTGCGGGCTGTATCAATGGTTGGATAGGACATGACGGGTGATTCAACAACCGAACGTATGATGTCTTGGCCGTACTGATTAAAAAGCCATAGGAAAAGAGAGGAAAGAATAACGTTGATCGCTGTTTGGATGGAAAATCGCTTTCCGATTTTGAAAAAAGCAAAGATTAATAAGGGAATATTCAGCAAAGTATAGCCGATGGCTTGAATTTGCCCAGGATTAAGTTTAATTTTGGTGGTGAATTGCAAAAACAGAGCGACGTTTTGCGCTAAACCAGATACCCCTCCAGTGACAATTGTGAAATTGTCTCCTTCAAGGAAAGCAGAAATAAAGCAGGCGAATCCAAAAGCATATAAAAGCGCAGAGATTGTTCCGCACATTACACCATTGGCTTCGTGCATGAAGCGCTTCAAATGAATGTGGTCGTACATGAAGTCGTTGTATTTCTTTTTGAAATGCTCAATTTTGCGCATAATTAACTCGTTTGTATTTTAATTATTCCATAGCCCGAAAACAATATCTTTGTGTCAAATCACGCATTTGTTATACTTTTACAAGTGCCATCTCATTTAGATGGTAGTTCCAAAGGTGCATTCCAAGTAAAAAAATATGTTGTTGCACTAGAAAATGCGAAATGATAAGATATTTTCGCTATATGAATATATAGGAGGCTATATTATGAAGGTTTTGAAAGCTATCGGTAGATTCTTTGCAAGAATTGGCCGTTGGATTGCAGATACAGCATGGGTGCAACCCTTATTAATCGTCGGAGGTATCTTTGCCTTGATTTTCTCTATTCCTTACATTGTTGATGGAATGAAGAGTATGTTTAAAAACGACGATAGTGCTGCGGAAGCCTACTATGGAAAATACAAACTTTCTTGGAGTGGCGTTGAATCTTCAAACGAGAACAGCGGTGTTGATAAGATGTTCAAATACATCATGAACCCCGATGATCCTTCAAATACTGATTATGCCAAGAAATACGGTGAGAAATTCTTCCTAGCCTTCGTAATTGAAGGATGTGCAGACTGCGAAAGCAACTACTATGGTTTAAAAACTGCCCAAGCAAACTGGGGTAAAGGTGAATTCAGTTTTGATGATTTAGATAAAGAGGATGAGCCATTCAAAATCGCGAGCATCTATGTCGATGGTAAAAATGATGATGGCGACTTATACTTCTCTAAATACATCAGTGGCAATGACACCGGAACAAGATACGATGAATTCTTTGAAGTCGCTGCGACATTAGAGAATCCTTATGTCCACAATCTTGAGAACGCCGACCCAGAAACATATTACTCAGAAATCTTCTCTGAAGAGAATACCTTCAAGACTCCAACATTAATGATGATTGACTTGAGTGGCGATCAACCTTACTACACCACTGACTTTGGCGTTAGTGAAATTCTCTTCGCTTACAAAGGGCGTGAGGGGAGCACTTCCAACTTCGATATGGCAAGACAAATTTGGGATTGCTGGAACCACCTTGGCATCTTCTCCGACGACTATCACAAATAAAAAAACAAACCGTCACTAGACGGTTTTTTAATCCTATGAAGTACTTTGAATATCGCACCTCTGATCGAATTAAAGCGTTGACCACAACCACTGGGTTAGGCAATGTTGCTTTTCATATCCTTGATGATAAGGAAGCAGTTTTAAAGAGGCGTAAAGAAATCGCTGAATTTCTCAATGTCGATGTCTCCCATCTAGTTTTCACCCATCAATCACATAGTGACGTCATCAAGGAAACGACATTATTAGATATCGGAAGAGGTTCATTTAGTTTTGAAGAAGGCATCGAAGCTGATTCGTTATACACAAAAGAAAGAGGCTTAGCCGTCGGCATTTTTCATGCTGATTGCGTACCAATCTTCTTTTATGACTTAACTGTCCCACTCGTGGGCATTATCCACGCCGGTTTTCCCGGAACCCTCAAACATATCGCTTACAAAGCAATAAAACACGTGATTAACCAGGAGAACTTAAATCCTGACAATATCAAAGTTGTCCTCGGACCATCGCGTCGGAAAGGATCGTACCTTTTATCAGACGAGGAAAGGGAAAAAGTCACGATTGCTGGCTGCCCACTATTCGACGATTATTTCGATATGAATGAATCAAATGTCTTGGATCTAATTTGCGCAGGTATTCCAATGAAAAATATTTCTGATATCAACATTGATACTGTCAAAGACTCAAATTGTTATTCTGCGTATTTAAAAACGCCAGCAGGTCGCATGGCGTCTTTGATTATCCTAAAATAATACTATTTTAATCTTTTTAGTACACTTGGAGGAACGAGTTCGCTAACGTCGACTCCCGCTTTTGCTAATTCCATCACAGTTGAAGAGTTGATGAATGAGTTTTGCACACGGCTCATTAAGAAGACTGAATCGATGGATGAATCAACGAATTCGTTCGCGCTCGCTAATTCAAATTCATATTCAAAATCAGTGACGGCTCTAAGACCGCGGATGAGGTGGCTTGCTTGATGGTCCTTCGCGTATTGGACGGTTAATCCTTCGGAAACATCGACGACGACACCAGCGATGTCTTCGGTGGCCTCTTTAATCATCTCGAGTCTTTCTTGAGGAGTGAATCGCGACTTTTTTTGCGGATTGCTCGCCACTAAAACGATGACTTTGTCAAAGATTTTTAAGGCGCGATTAAGGACATCTAAATGTCCGTAGGTAATGGGATCAAAACTCCCGGGATAAATTGCGATTTTCATATTTCCCTCCAGAGGATATCAACATTGATATCTCCATATTTATAGTTACGAATCTTCTTCCAGATTTTCTCGTCAAATGTGAGGTTGTTCTGAGACTCTATTACTATCATACCATTATTTGATAAAAGCCCATTATCGAGTATTTTCGAAACTAGGTCCTGATAATTATTAAAATGATAAGGCGGATCGATAAAAATTATATCAAAATCTCTACCTTCTTTAATAAATAAGGAAAGCGCTCTTTGATCATCGAGATACAGGACTAGGGATTCACTAGATGAGATGCCGAGGTTTTTGATATTTTTCTTGACGGTTTCAAGAGCCGTTTGGTTGTTGTCAACAAAGGTCGCATGACTCGCCCCGCGAGAGAGAGCTTCAATGCCCATTGCACCACTGCCAGCATATAAATCCAAGGCCTTAAGACTATTGATATCACCTAGGGCAGAAAAAATGGCCTCGCGAATTCGGTCTTTCGTCGGACGGATTTGTTGATTATCTTCTGGCCAGACTAAAAGACGGCGTCGATATTTGCCGGCGACGATGCGCATTTAATCACCCTCCTTAGGACACATATCCGGATCAATTAAGGAAATAATATTATTGTTAATTCTTTGATAGATGGAGCGGACACTTTGATAGACGTCTAAGTATTCTCTAACAAGAGGGTGTTCATAGAGAGTGGTTTTCGCTTCGATAAGTTCCTCTCTCGCTTTTTTTACTTCCGGAGCCTCTTCTTTGCAGTAGATGGAGAGGATATCACTATAACGGCTGCTAGCGACATCTTTTTGGTAAGCTAAAGCCATGACCGAATCATCTTCATTCATCTTTTTTTCCAGATCGTTGAGACGAATAATGCGAGGATCATTCATGAGAGCTTCTTTCAAAGCGCAAGTATCTAAATAGAGGTCGTTTTTCATTTCATGAAATATTATACGGCATTATTTTGATTAAGCGTTAGCACTTAACTTTATCATTTTTTGTAATTATGCTAGGATACTAAGTATGAAAATTAAAATCGTCAAAGATTCTAACCCTATCATGCATCAAAGAAGTCTCGAAGTACCGATGCCGTTATCGGACAAGGACCGTGAACTATTGGATGCAATGCTTAACCATTTAAAATTGAGTCAAGATGAAGAGTATCGCACTAAACACAACATCCGTGAAGGTGTCGGTTTAGCCGCGATTCAGACCGGACATCTGAAAAGGATGTTTGTTATCTATTACCAAAAAGAAGATGGTGAAATAGTTCAATATCAGCTGGTCAACCCAAAGATGGTTGAAAATTCCATTAAAAAATGCGCTTTGAAGAATGGAGAGGGTTGCCTTTCAGTTGATCAGGAACACAGTGGTCTAGCGCATCGTCACTACAAAATTCGTCTACGCGCTTTTGATGCGCTTCAAAATAAAGATATCGAAATTGAGGCATCGGGATTCGATGCAGTTGTTTTACAACATGAATACGACCATCTCGACGGCATCTTCTTTTATGACCGAATCGACAAGTATAAACCCCTCGAACAACTGCCCAACGAAGTAATAATTTAATTACAAAAAAAATATTGTGCTATAATAAGCACGCCAAAACACATATAAGTAATGTCTATGGAGGATTAATAATGGTAAAGAATATTTCCTTACCGGTTTCTGTTTATGCCTTGGGAGGCTTAGGAGAAGTCGGAAAAAATATGTATTGTGTGGAAAATGAAGAGACCATCATCATCATCGATGCTGGTGTCCGTTTCCCTGGAGTTGAATTCCCAGGTATCGATTACATCGTTCCTGATTATACACATTTAAAAAACAATCGCAATAAAGTAAAAGCGCTCTTGATTACCCATGGTCACGAAGACCATATCGGAGGCATTCCTTTCTTATTGCAAAATGTCAACATCCCGATCATCTACGCTCCTCGTTTAGCGGCCGCTTTAATAAAAGCCCGCCTCGAAGAACACAAGATGGCGACAAGGGTCAAAATCGTCGAATATACGAGTGAGACAATACTCAAGATTGACCGGTTCACTGCCAGTTTCTTCCGTGTCACCCACTCAATTCCTGATTCCTATGGTATCTGCATTGATACTCCAGAAGGAAGAATTGTTTCCACTGGCGACTTCAAAATTGATTTAACACCAGTCGGTCCCGATATGGATTTAAGCAAACTCGCTAAATTGGGCGATGAAGGAGTAACTCTTTTATTGAGCGATTCCACCAATGCGGAAAGCGAAGGCTACACACCAAGTGAAAGAAACGTCTTTGACTCCATCAATGATATCGTTGAAAGCGCTCCTGGTCGCTTGATTGTCTCGACTTTCTCGAGCAACATCTCCCGTATTCAACAAATCTGCGAATCCGGTGTTAAACACGGCCGCAAGATTGTCATTATTGGTCGTTCAATGGAAAAAACCGTCGATGTCAGCCGCAGTTTTGGTTATATCAAAATCCCCGACGCTTCCATTATCGAGGCACAAGATATTCGCCGTTATAAACCAAGCGAAGTTCTCATTCTCTGTACGGGTTCACAGGGTGAAACAATGGCCGCATTATCCCGAATCGCCAATGGCGAGCATAGGGATGTTCACATTATGCAAGGCGACACGGTCGTTTTTTCCAGTAGCGCTATTCCGGGTAACGGAATGATGATTTCTGGAGTCGTAAACCAATTAACTCGCTGCGGAGCGGAAGTTATTACAAACTCCATTCTCAGTGATATTCACTCATCTGGCCACCCAGCAAGACAAGAATTGCGATTTCTCTTAAAACTGGTCAAACCTAAATATTTTATGCCCATGCATGGCGAATATAGAATGTTGAGAGCTCACGCGGAACTTGCCGCAACGGTTGGAGTACCTCTTGAGAGATCGTTCATTATGGATAATGGTGACACTATCACCATGGCATATAATAAAATTCAACCAGGTTATCCAGTTGAGCACGGCAATACCTATATCGATGGTAAAGATATCACCGGTTTGGCGGATGCCGTTATCGCTGATCGTCGAATTTTAACAGAAGATGGTATGCTTACCATCGCTGTTTCCATCGACAGCCGTAGCAACTCTCTTGTCGTTCCTCCGATGCTCTTTGCAAAAGGTATCATAACTCAAGATAACACCCGCATCATGGAAGAATGCCGCAGTTTAGTAGAAACTGCAGTTCGGGAAAAACTGATGAGTAAAACCAGTTTCAGTGAACTCAAAAACGTCATCAAGAAAATCGCGGGCGATTATCTTTATACCAAGATTGCCAGACGCCCGATGATCATTCCCGTGATTATGTCAAAGAATTAAGATTATGTTAGTTTTAGCAAGCCTCTCACCGAGAAGGCGGGAGCTAATGAAAAGAATTACTTCAAATTTTGTGGTGGAAGCGACTTCTATCGATGAGGTGAAATCACTCCACCTCCCACCCGCTATTGCGGTCAAGGATATCGCCCATCGAAAAGGAGAAGAAATCGCAAAAAAACATCCTAATGATGTCGTGATTTCCGCAGACACAATTGTCATCCTCGATAATCAAATCATCGGAAAACCAAAGGATGAAAACGATGCTTACCGCATCTTAAAACTACTATCCAATAAAATGCATACTGTCATCACTGCTTTCTGTATTTTCTATAATGGAACATACATGGAGAGAACCGTCCATTCTCAAGTGATAATGAATGAGTTGAGCGATGAACTAATAGCTAAATACATTGATAGTAAAATCCCCATGGACAAAGCCGGCGCTTACGCCGTTCAAGACAATAAAAAATTTCCGATTGTCAAGGCAGTAATCGGAAGTGTCGATAATGTGATTGGCTTCCCGGTGGAAGAAATCAAAAACGACTTAGTAAGAAATAAATTACTCTAAAAACCAAGAAAAAAATCGAGATTTAGCGATATTTCTCGATTTTTTCTTTTACTCTATCGGCTTGATTGTCAATCACGAGGATTAATTTCTGAGACATTGCAATAATGGATGAAACCCCTAATGCCTTGAGCTTTTCTTGGTTGACGATTGAAGAATCTTTCAGTTCAACTGTCAAGCGCGAACGGGTTGAGGTAAGATCGACAACATTGCTCTTTCCTCCAAGCGCATCAATCCATTCGGAATCATCAGCAACTGGAGCTGCGACTTTCCTTTTGCGGTTTCTAATCTTTGGTAGAACCAGCATAAAAAACAATGTTGCCAAAATGATGACAACTAGACCAACACAAATCCAGATTGCGTATGAGCGGAGGAAATTTGTGAAATCATCGTGTAAATCAGAATAGATCATATTATTTTATAAAGCTCCTTCGAAGTGATTTGATATATCGATAATCAGGCGAGTGAAGTAAAGTGACAATTTTATCGGAGCGGCACACTTCTAAACATAGAACATCACCTTGATGGACGACCTCATTATCGTATCCCACTAAGGCTTCTTTAAAATTGCCGGTAAATGAGAGGTGGGAATCACCTGAGACAATCAGCGAAGCGCCTAGGGAGCGATTGATGTTGTTTTGAATTGTAGCTATTTCTGTTAATTCTAACAAGTCGAGTGAGTGATCGATGAGAGCTCCTCCAAGAGATTTGTTGTAAGCTGAGCTACCAAGCGAGGAAGACACCACTAGCCCATTCCCGCGATATGTCTCTAATGTCTCGCCATCAATTTTGACATCGGTGACCAAGGTGTGAAAAGGATTTTCGAGGCGAATCTCATTGACCGCATAAATTTTGTCAACCCCGGATTCAGAGGTAATTTTTCCTTCTAAGAGATGATGTCTAGTGGATTTTAGCTTTCCTTCTTTTAACAAAGAGAAGAGTTGATCAATTTCGTTTGGATTAAAATCATAAAAGAAACCAAGGTGACCGGCGCCGACACCGATGAATTTTACGGAGTTGAGAATCGGAAGATAGTGATGGACGGCTCGTAAAAACGTCCCATCACCTCCGACAAAAATAACCACATCCGGGTTATCATTATCAAGAGTAAAACCACGCTCGGCGACTTGTTGATGAATGACTTTACTTATATCACCAATTGGCTTTTGTTGATTGACAAATACTGCTACTTTCATGACTATCCTTTAACTATGTTATCATTATATCGCACCTCACCGAAGGAGTTAATAAATGTCGCACGAAATTGAATATGAACGAAGAGCCTTGATCGACGAAAATAAATATTACGAAATACTAAACTTCTATAAAGATAGATACCTAGTAGATTCTTTTGTTATACAAACTAATCATTATTTCGATTATAAGAACCTTAAGTTAAGACAAAAAGGAATGGTTCTAAGACTTCGCGAAATTCGTGACCAGCAATCAGAATTTACCTTGAAAATTAAGGGCGCTAGCGGGGACGAGGAAATCAATCAATTTATTACCGAATCCGACAAGGCCGAATTGCTTGCGTCAATCAACTTACCGGAGGGGGAAGTTCGAAACACGCTAGAAAAAAGAGGTATTATTCTTAATAAATTGCAATATATCGGAGCTCTTGAAACCAAACGCACAGAAATACCTTTTAAGGATTATCTCTTGGTAATTGATAAAAATTGTTATCTCGAAACAACTGATTACAACATAGAAATAGAAGCTAAATCGATTGAAGAAGCCGAATCGGCGATTCTCGAGATATGTCGGCGCTTTAATCTTGAATATAAAAACGACTACTCAAGCAAAAGCAGTCGTCTATTTACACTATTAAAGGGAAGAAAACTTATTTAGGGCAAGCCAAATTATTTTGGACACGCTCGCAGTTTTCATAGTTCGGGCATTCGCCGGAGCGACAGGCCCATTCTGCAATCCTGCGTGCGTGAGGAATGAAGACACGAATTTCATCAGGGTTGTAGCCTACTTGAATACGACGATCATCGACCATGATGGGTCTTTTTAAAATTGAAGGATTATCGCGAATAAAACCAATTAACTCTTTTACCGACATTGATTCGACATCAATGTTGGATTCTTTAATAATCTTGGATCTCTCGGAAATGATGTCTTCGGTTCCGTTTTCGGACTTTACGAGAATATCAGTTAATTCCTTCTCGTTCAAAGTCGCAGCAAAAATGTTTTTCTCGACATAGGGGATTTTTTGTTCGTCGAACCATTTCTTTACCTTTCGGCAACTGCTACAAGATGGAGAAGTATAAATTTTGATCATAATTTCACCCATTTGTAGTATACAACAAACGGGGTTTTTCTTCGTATACTTTTTTTAAAAACGTGAAATATCATCATCTTAACTCAATCTAAGATTGAAAATAACGTTGGCATTAACTAAACTAATAGCAAGTAAAACGAGGCAAAAATATGGCAGAAAGAATCTTAACGGGTATCAAACCCACTGGTCAATTGACCCTAGGAAATTACATCGGCGTTTTAAAGAACTTGCCCAAGATGATGGATCGCGGAGAGTGCTTTATTTTTATTGCTGATTTACACGCATTAACTTTGCCTATCGATCCTGAAGTTTTAAGACAAAACAGCGTTGATATTGCATCATTTTACTTAGCGGCCGGACTTGACCCAAAACGAGTTGCTCTTTTCTTGCAAAGCGAAGTTTCTGCTCACTCGGAATTAAATGCGATTATGCAAAACTACTTATATATGGGTGAACTTTCGCGCATGACTCAATTTAAAGAGAAGTCAGCAAAAATTAAAGAATCCGGTATCGGACTCGGTTTATTTGCCTACCCGGTCTTAATGGCTAGTGACATCGTACTTTACGATGCAAATATCGTACCCGTGGGAGAGGATCAAATTCAGCATGTCGAGTTGACCCGAGATTTAGTTAATCGCTTTAATCAACGATACGGCAATGTTTTGCAAATGCCGAAGGCTGAGATGAGAAAAATTGGCGCTCGAATTATGTCACTTTCCGACCCCACGAAAAAGATGAGTAAGTCTGATCCAAAAGGTGATATCTTCTTGAAAGATGACATGGCTACAGTTCGCAAAAAAGTAATGTCAGCAGTCACAGATTCAGGAAGCGAAGTCAAGTATGACGAAGAAAAGAAACCAGGTATTTCTAACCTATTAACAATATATGCGTGTCTAAAAGACATCACGATTGCGGAAGCTGAAAAGCATTTTGTTGACTACCGCTACGGAGACTTTAAAAAAGAAGTTGCTCAAGCTGTGGTTGATGAGCTTGAACCATTCCAAAAGCGATATCAAGAAATCGTCGACTCAAAAAGTTATTTAGAGGTCCTAAAAGAAGGCGCTCGTAAGGCCTCAGAAGTTGCAAATAAAACACTTTTGCGGGTGAAAAAGGCGGTCGGACTATTAATTTCAAAATAAATATCGTGTTTTTTGCGACGTTTTACAAAAAAGACTTGGATTTTGTCCAAGCCTTTTTATTACATCTCATTTAGATTCCGAGCTTTTCTTTAAAGTGTTTATATAGAATGTCCGGTTTTGCCTCTGAAGCCTCTTCGTCTTCTCCGACAATGCCAAAGTAGAATTTCACTTTTGGCTCAGTTCCACTAGGGCGGACGCAGATAATATTACCATCAGCAAAGAAGAGTTTAACAACATCTGATTGAGGCAGATTAATCGGTGTTGTTTCTTTACCTACAATAGTTAATTGTTTTAAGTAGTCTTCAACTTTGACAACCGCTACTCCATCTAATTCTTTCGGAGGATTATCGTGAAGTTTAGCCATCAATTCATTCATTGACATAAAGCCAGTTGGACCAGTAAATTCGATTGAGAAAACCTTATCAACATGCCAACCAAATCTCTCATTTAATTCTTTCCAAACAATGTCAAGAGTCTTCCCTTGGAGATGATAGAAGAGAGCCATTTCACAATAAAGCAAAATCGCCTGGCAACCATCCTTGTCACGAGCAAATGGAGAGATTAAACAGCCATAAGACTCTTCATATCCGAACTCGAAATGAGGACCACCATGCTTCTCATAATAGTCGATGCGGTTACCAATAAATTTAAATCCGGTTAAAAATTCTTCAACTTTAACCCCATAGGATTCCGCGATTTTTCTACCGAGTGATGAGCTGACGATTGTAGAATACATCACTCCATCTTTAGATAAGAGACCCTTCTTCTTTCTCTCGGAAAAAATATAGTCGATCAGTAGTGCGGCGGATTGGTTTCCGGTAAATGTTTTATAGGTAGCGTCACTAGCGAGATAAGCTAAACCGACACGATCACCATCTGGGTCAGTCATAACAACGAGATTGGCTTTAATTTCTTGAGCTAATTTAACCGGCTCGATATACGATCTTGGATCTTCTGGGTTAGGCGAAAGCGTTCCAGAAAAATCGGGATCTGGTTCAATTTGACTGAGAACTGGAGTGACATCATATCCAAAATCATTAAAGATGCGCATTGTATTGACATATGATGTGCCATGATTAGGTGTGAAAACAATTTTATAGCCCTCTTTTGGTAAATCAGGGTTGATAGAAATCTTTTTGACCAATTCAACATAGACATCGTCAATCGTGTGATCGAGAACTTGGTTAACGCCTCGAGGTGTGACCGGTTCATAAGTAACATTTAATTCATTTGGCAAAGAGTTGATAAGTTCCACTAAGCGTTCGATTTTCTGAGGAATTAGTTGGCAACCAGTTTCGTCATAAACTTTGAAGCCGTTGTAGTTTTTGGGGTTGTGACTAGCGGTAATCATGACACCGCCACAGGTTTTCAAGTAGCGGACAGCGAATGACAATTCGGGAGTTGGTCTCAAACTATCAAAGATAAAAGTATTAATACCAAAGTCATTGAGGACTTGAGCAGTCAATAAGGTAAAGGATCTTGATTGATGACGGTTGTCGTGAGAAATGACCACACCTTGTTTTTTTGCATCAGGAAATTTTTCTAATACATAGAGAGCAAATCCAACAGTCGCACGACGAATGGTAAAGATATTCAATCGATTGGTTCCTGGTCCGAGAATTCCTCTCATTCCCGCGGTGCCGAATTCAACATCCTTAAAGAAAGCATCATCGATTTCTTCTTGGCTCATCTTTTTGAGCGTTTCTTTTAAATCCAAACTGACAATTGGACTATTCAGCCAACGTTGATAATTATCATTGATGGTCATTTATTTTTTTCTCCTTTAATTTAATTATAAGTGTTTTAAACTCCTCCGGCATAGGAGCAGTGAACATTCGGCTTGATAAATGCTCGAGCGGCTCGCTTAAGTGGCCAAAGTGCATTTCGCTAGCATGTAAGAATTGATTCTTGAAGCCAAATTCTTTTTCAAAATAGACATTTTCTTTAAAGTCACCATACTTACTGTCTCCGATAACTGGGTGACCTATATAGGCAAGGTGAACGCGTATCTGATGGGTGCGCCCCGTGACAATTGTTAAATCTAACAAGGAATACTCATCGATTGTCTCAATCACTTTATAGATGGTTTTGGCGTTCTTTGCCCCTTTTGAGACACTTGTAACTTTGACTGTGTTAGATTCACTATCTTTCAATAAGGGAGCTTCTATCGTCCCGTTTTTCTCAACACGACCTTTCACTAGAGCGACATAGTGTTTACCAATCGCATCTCGTTCTTTGAACAGGGTAAATAATTGTTGAAGAGCATCATGTGTCTTTCCAAAAGCGACAATTCCTGAAGTATTGCGATCCAAGCGATGGGCGGGACCGGGCATAAAGGCGTTTTCTTCAGTCAAAAAATTTATATCTTGACTCATCAAGTACTCCACCACCATTTGGTCAAGAGACTTTCCGGTCTCCTTTCCATCTTTTTGAACTAGAACTCCTCGCGGTTTATTGACTAAGATGATTTGGTTATCCTCATAAATAATTAGTTCTTTTAATGCATCGTTGGGAGAATAACTCTTATTCTTTTTAAATTCTTCAAACTGCTCATCGGTGATATAAATAGCAATTTCGTCACTAGCAGAAACGACATATTTTCGATCTTCCCAGTGGCCATTCACTTTGACATCCTTCTTACGGAAAAGACGGTAGATAAAAGAAAGCGGCGCGATTGATAAAACTTTGCGGACATATTTCTCTAAAGAGAGGCCATTTTCTCTCTCGGTTACGATAAATGTTTGCATGATTTCATTGTATGGGCTTTTATTAGTAAAATAAAGAGTACATAACTTAATTTTTTTGTTATAATACTATTCGCATATTTAGTAGCATTCATTCAGCCAAATCAACACGGAGGAATACCCAAGCGGCTGAAGGGGCGGGCTTGGAAAGCTCGTAGACATGTAACAGTGTGCGAGGGTTCAAATCCCTCTTCCTCCGCCACGCTCGATTGTAAATACACATGACTTGTCGTGTGTATTTTTCTTTTACTTATATTACTTTGTAATATATGTAAGGTCAAAGAAATTCAACTAATTTTGAGCAGTTTACTTACCCCACTATTTTGTACCACAAAAAATGAACCCTAGCCACTAGCAGACCGGCTCTAGGGTTGAACTTTTTAATAGGAGATATTCATCCAGCTATAAACTTGCTGAACTTCAGCTACAATACTCTTAATATTTTCAATGTTTGTATTGTAATAAGTTATTTGTTCTGCAGACTCTTTATAGGTGTTTTCGCCTTCTTTATAAACAATATCAATTACACCGATTGTGTATTCGTTGACGTATTTTAAAGATTTTTCTTTGATTGTGTTTTCAACATCAATAAGCAAAGCACCAGGCATATGCGTAGATCTGTTATATTCGTTGTATGTGACCACAAATGTACTTTCTTGGTATTCTTTTACCTGAGATAATTTAACGCCCAATATAATGTTCCCGGCCAAGTTAATACCAAATGCTGCTATTCCTAGAATTAAGAGTCCCTTCTTCATAAGTTTTCCTTCTTTCGGTATAAGATTCTATCAAATTAAAAAGCAGGCCTCAAATTGATGAAGTGCACTTTTACTCAATGTCGATGTTCTTAATTGTATATTTAATATGATGTTTAGCACAAAATTTTGAAATGGTAATCTTGTTATCTTTAGTCATCAAAGGCGAACAAATTATTTCAATAGGTTTAACATCAACCTCTAGAATTGATTCACAAAAATCTTTCTTATGATTTTTCCTTTGAGTAACGATTCTGATTTCGGTTTTTTCGGGAAAAGAACCAATCTTATGAAACATGCAATTAATAACTTTTTTCCTAACATCCTCTGATAAATTATTTCCAACCAATTCAGCGGCTTTTCTATGAGCTTCTTCATTATCAATATCATCAGCAACAAGCCTTAGATAATCTTCAACAAATGGGGTTATATCAGTAGACTTATCGCCATAATCTACACTCCTGAATAAATAGAATCCTTTCCCAGAAAAAGACGACCATTTTACTGCGTTCTTAATCATATTGTAATCATAGACAACGCAAAACCCAGTTGTGTTTGCATAATTTTTCCACATATTCGGATCATTTGTTTGATCAACAATCGTAAAACATGAAAGATAATAGGAATTCATTATATGATTTCTAACAATATCGGAAGTTTTGTCAATTATAGTTTTATCAATTTTGGTAATTGAAGAGATTTTTTCAGCATCCACAAATAAGTGAACTTCATTTTGATCATCTCCCATTATTTTAAATTTAGTACCCTCAATGGAAAAATTTAATAATGCGTTTAAAGAATATTCACAACTTCTAAATCTATATATTTTTTCCATACTAATATTTATTATATAAAAAGCCTCATAAGAGGCCTAATAAGTTTTGCAGTTTTTAGAACTTAACGTTTGTCTTAAATGCCAACACTGTCTTCTCAGGAATATCCACTTCTTCATTAGTAAATGGGTTTCTTCCTTTTCTAGCGGCTCTAGTTTTAACATTAAATGTTCCAAGCGGATCAATTCTTACTTTCTCGTGAGGAGCATAGCTCAAAATTGTATCAATTGAAGCATCAACTACTTTTTGAATATCAATTTTAGTTAAGCCAGTTTTGGTTGCAACTACATCAATAAAATCTTTCTTATTCATTTGTTTAACCTCCTTTCTTAGTCTTGTTGATTTACAAAGTTTTCAAAGTCACTTCTTCGAATTCTTAACAAACGCCCAATGTGACAAGTTTTAAGTTTTCCGTCTTTAATATACTTATTGACAGACATTGTTGAGATTTTTAATGCCATAGCAACTTCATCAACGGTTAGAAATTGCATTGTTTTATCTTGATCTAACATCATTGCTCCTCCTTTCTATGAACTTATAGCTTCTTTTATGGTTTTAAAGTCTATAAAGCGGTCTTTTCTATCAAATGAATACATTCGCTTTACCACTTCATTAATGTCGTTATTCTCGCTTTTATTTGTTTTAACAAAGTTATCGTATAAGAATGCTCCTAGATAATAGATTTCAGTAGGAACATCGTATTGAGTCTTTTTGATATCTCGATTCCCGTTATATGGATAACAGTCTCTAAGAAACGCGATTCCTTTTGGAGTGATTCCATCATGATCTACAAAGTAGATTTTCTTATCCTTAGAGAAGATCATGTTTTTGGCATCCATATCAGTGATTGCATAATCTAATGAATCTATTTCACTGGCCATATCAATGAATGCAATTAGCAATTCTCTATTTAAAATTGGAAGTTCATCAATGAAATGTCCATCAATAAATTTATAAAGATAATAAGCTCGTTCTTTGCCATCATAGTTAAGCATTCCGACTTTATATAAGTGTGGCATATGATTAGCTTTAGTGATTGCCTCGCCAAATCCATCAGTAATCTTTAAGATATATGCTTTTCTTTTAATAAGAACAATGAATGTCCTACCAAATTTGCCATCGATTCTAAGCTTAACTGATACAGTGATGTCTCCTAGTGAAATCTTCTCCATATCAGATTTGTTCTCCTATAAATTGGGTTAAATCCACCGCTTCAGCTTCATTACGGTATACTTCATCATTTGTTTGCTTTAGAAGTTCTTTCTTTTGAATAATCTGATTTTCGATATAGCTAGTATCTATATCCAAAGAATACTGCTTCACTCCTTTTAAGAATGTAAGAATGTCTAATCCAAAGATGTATTCATCATAACCGCGATAGTTAAATAAATCACCGCATTGATTGTCATGAATAATTTCATCGTTGTAGGAAATTAGAAGAACATCATCTTTAAGGAAATGACCATTATCTTTTGATAGATACACAAGAGATTTAACTTTGTTAGTTCGAATATATCCAAAACACTTTTTAAATCTGCCTGGTACAAAGTATGGTGGTAAATCATCCTTGGTTACTTTTACTAAGATTGAAGCACCAGAATACAAATAACCTTTTGAGTTAGAAATGTATTGAAATCTTCTTCTTTTATAGATGATTTTCTCAACTGAATAAAAGTTAGCTCTTACTTGTGGTTTTCTTTTTCGTTTTCTTGCCATTATCTTTTGTTCCTTTAAAAACTAGATGATCAATATAACCATTTTTAGTTAAATCAAATATTGCTCGATTCTTTTTAGAATCATACGAACCATAAACTCTGATTCTCTTTTCAGGGTCCCAATTCATAAATTCATATATCTTCTCCACTAGTAGCATGGAAAATGTTCTGAATCCTGCAGTGAGGCCACTCATTGTGTAAGTAACATGAACTCCATATGGATCACTTCTATTAGTTGGTTCAACACCAAATACTTTAGTCTTAGAATTAATAATGAATCTTATGTACTCAGGAATGTTGAAGCACTCTAATGCGCCCATTGACACTCTAATTGAGCCGTCCTTTTCATAGAAAGTAACAGAAATAATGTTCTTCCCTGCCATGGTTACTTATCTCCAAAGATATAAGGAAGTGCATCTTCCATTGGTGTTGGCTCTGGAATTTCTTCAGGAGCAGTATCGTTAATAATCTCATTTGGTGCTTCTTCTAGTGCAGCAGGTGCTTCTTCGACAACTTGTTGCACTGTTGGTTCAACTTGATCTACATCTGGAAGAGGCGCCTTTGGCTTCTTAACATTTCTTTGCTCAATGATCTGCATTCTTGCATATCCATCAAGAATATTAATGTCTAATGCTCTTTCGTGTTCTGCGACTGGTAATCCAAAAGATTCTCTCCAACCTTCAGGATAATATGGCTTTGATTTCATGAGTCTGCCATCTTCAAGACGTTTCTTTGGTGTATAAACCTCCGTATCATTCAAATCAAATACAATAAGCATTTCATTTGGCGATCTTAGAATATTGCCTTGAATCTTGTATCGGTTCTCAATGTTCCAATCCATCATGTCAAATACTTTGGCTGCAAACATCCTACAAAGAATTTTCTTTGGAGTTCGCTTATCAAGTTTCTCATTGTACTGACACCATCTGATTGCATCTTTGTCATCAACATCGCATGATCTGATAACAATTTTCTTTTTTTCTGGATTAACAATAAATTGAACATATCTAACATTTGGCATCTTCTTTAATGTTGCAGTATTGAACATTATTGAATCGATTCTAAAGCTGACAGACACTTCAAATGTGTGAGAGAAGAATTCTCTTCTAACAACTTCACATCCTTCGTAGTCGATAGTTTCAACAAATGTTTCTTCTAAGTCTTTATTTACTTCAAGTCCAGGAACTGGATTAATATTTTCATCCATTTGTTTGTCCTCCTTCCGCTTTTGCGGATAAATGATTTTCTATTATGCCTTTGGCCCATTCGGTATACTTTGATGCCTCATTAGGAACTTCTAATAGATCTACATTCCAAGATTTAAATAAATCTAGTAGATACAACCTCATTGAATAAGCATCTTCATATATGTTCTTGCCGTAGTGATAGGCATAATATTCATCCAATAAATTGATACTCACTCTATCATAGGTATCACCTTTGTCTATTTTTCTTTTTGCAACAGGTAGTGCGGCATCTAAATCAAATAGAATGATTGTTTCATCTCCACTACCTCGTTTAGTTCCAATTAAGTAATATTGAAATTTATCATTCCATTTCATTATTTCATTAAGTGTTAACATGAATCCTGAGCAATTAACTGCAACACTTCTTTCTTCTTTGTCAACTACCTTAAATGCATAAGGACTATCTTTTGATGATTTTTTGACCGCTAGAAGACGTTCTTTTGGTTCAAACAGTATTTCTATGTACTGATTAGAATCAAGTCTTTCTATGGCTGTTTTATTAAAATAAAGTTTATTGTCCTTAAATGATATTGTTGAAGCGTATCTATGTTGGAATAACCTAGAATCTGCTTTCTCATATCCTTGTAAATCAAAATCTGAAACATCGCTCTTTTTAAGGATTGCTTTTCTTTCTTTACTTATTCCTTGTTCATCAAGATATTTACTTGCGAACAAATAGTTATCGTAATTAAATCCAGGATATCTTAAGTTAACTAGAACGAATCCTTTTAGAGCACCTTCTTTTACAACTGCTAGTGATGGAATTGCGCCTCTAAATCTAGTTATCTTCTGCATTCGTTTTATTTTAAGAATGTAGTCATAGACTTCTTGAGGAACAATATGGTCATGATGGTTATCAAGAACAAATTGATCTCTATTTCCGTTATTCTTTTTAACTTTGTGATCTAAATATGAAGGTGTAAATGTTTTCCAAGCGATAATCTTTCCACATCTTCTTTCATTATCGATAATGTTTCTAACAACTGCTTCATTCCACTTGCATTCGCCTTTGATATTGCTTACAAATCCGAGTGAAGAAAGTTTATCAGCAATTTCTTTATATCGATATCCAACTACATACATCGCATACACTAATCGAATTACTTTAGCTTCTTCTTCAACAATGATGTACCTATCCGGCTTATCTCTATCTATTTGATAGCCAAACAACCTAGGCGTGATGAAGTTGCCAGATGCAAATCTCTGATGAATTGACCATGTCATGATCTCGCTTTTGGTGTGGCTTTCTTCTTGAGCAAAGATAGCTAGTAAGTTAAGCATGACTTCGCTATCGCTTTTTCCAGTATCAATATTTTCTGTTTCAAAGAATATTCTTACTGGCGGATTTAATCCTTTAAGCTCTCTAATGATTGTTATGCAGTCAACCACGTTTCTAGCGAATCTAGAGATTGACTTAGTCATGATTAAATCAATCTTCCCGGCCTTAGCGTCTTCGATCATTCTAGCAAAGCTAACACGATGATTTAGTGAAGTTCCTGAAATTCCTTCATCAGCATAAATACCTACTAATTCCCAGTTATCATGCTTAGCGATTAGTTCTTCATAATAATTCTTTTGAAGTTCATAGGATGTGACTTGTTCATCGCTATCAGTAGAAACTCTACAATATGCAGCAACTCTTAAGTGTTGTGATGGATTAAATACATCCTCAACTGGAGTAGCTCTGATTACTTGAATTTCTTCTTTGCGGTAACCTTTAGCTCGTAATCTAATCTTTTCTTTTTCAGAGTTGTCCATTATTCATATCTCCAAACCCAAGACTTGCCTTCTTTGGCTGCAACAATTCCTAGTTCTTTTTTAACCTTCTTGATGATGAATTCACTTATGCCTTGAGATTTAAGTTTTGAAATAATGAACTTAGCACCATGAACGTCTCTATCTAAATAAGATTTGATTAGTTTAGTAGCAACATCATATTTCTCAGGAGAAAGCCTTCTGTCTTTCAATTTTGAATCAACCTTAATTTCAGGTTCTCCAAATTCTTCTGTATATTCACCAAGCCAATGAATGTATTCTTCATTATCAAATTCATAAGCGACATCATCGCCTTCTTTTTCTAATGAATTCTTAATATTTGAAATAACTCTAATCTTGTTGTCAAATTCACTCTTCTTTAAAAATAAAATACTTCTTGCAATAGCAGAGATATCAATACTTCCTAAACCTCTATAAAGATTCTTTTTGCCTTCTGCTTTATTTAAATGTCCAATTAATAGAACTGCGCATTTATGCTTAGATGCAATTTGAGCTAATCCTCTAAGTGCTTCTCTCATTCCTTTAACACTCGTCATTGATTTTCCTTTAGAAATGAATGATTGAATTGGATCTAGCACTAATAATTCTGCTTTAGTTTTGATAATCGCTTGCTCAATTGAATTATCATCTAAAGCTAAATCATTCTTTGAAATGAAGCAGACTCTTTTACAATCTGCGTGCATCTTCTCTAATTTAACTTTAATAGTGTCTTCAACACCATCTTCTGCTGATTGATAGATAACATTAATCTTTCTACCAACTAATCCTTTTATCTCTCTATTCTGTAATGAAGTTAATTGACTCACTAATTTAAGAGCAAATGTTGTTTTGCCATCACCAGGATCTCCTTGAAGAATCGTTAACTTTCCAAAGGCAATGTATGGTTTCCAAAGCCATTCAACCTCTTTACTTTCTATTGAATTAAAGTAAGTAATATTAACACCTTCATCTTCTTTAATTTTTGATGCTTCTTGCATATTTGTTTGACCTTCCTTTTCTTTAAGTTAGTCAAAGTATAACTGAAGTATTATTTCGATGTTCCCCACATACGGGAAATCGATGTCCCGAATGTGGGAATATCTTCAAAATCTACTTGATAAAGCAAAGCTTTAATTGGATGTATATTAAGAATGGATATAGTAAAAAGAATTAATGATCTATTAGGATTTAAGGACTGGAGTATTCATCAACTATCATTAGAAAGTGATGTTCCTAGAAGTGTGCTATATCGCGTGATGGCACATGAAGTAAGTCCAACTTATGAAACAATAATAAAAATATGTGATGGATTTGGTATCACAATAAGTGAGTTTTTCAACGAGGAAAAAACACCTCAAGCGGATGAGGTGTTATTACTTAATAGATATAGAAGTTTAGATAAGAATTCTAAAAAAGTAATTTTAATAATGATTGAACAGTTGAAAAACGAATAGGAATTAATCATTTCACTATTCTCTTTTTTTGTATAGAATATTAAAAGAAATGAAAACAATCGTTATTTTTAATTCATATGATTATGGAAGCACCGGGACACTTTGTTTTTATTTAAAGCAAGCATGCGAATATAGAGGATATAAAACTATTTTCATTTGTGGAAATAAAAAGAAAACTGGAAATGCAGATTATTACGTTGCTGATAAGAACAATAAATTATTAAGATTTATTATTAATAAAGGCGATAGTATGTTTGGCAAATTATCTAATATTTTCAGAAAAATTCCTACCAAGAAAACTTTAATTTTTTTAAAAAAGAATATTGACTATAAAAATGATGAAGTAATTTTTCACTTTCACAATATGCAATATTCATTTCTTGATATTAAATCACTTATTTCTTATGCGAAAAGCAAGAACATTAAGACTATGTTGACAATGCATGATTGTTGGCCGTTAACAGGTGGATGCAACTATTTTGATTTAAATAATTGCCAAGATTGGCATACCAAACATTGTAATAAATGCAAGTTCGATTTTAAAAATTCTAATAAAGAAATAAAGCTAAAGGGCAAAATATTAAAAGAAACAACAATCATCAGTCCTTCCATATGGTTAGATAAGCTTGTTTCAAAATCAATTTTAGCGCCAACAAAACATTTCGTTATTAATAATGGAATTGATACTGATTTTTGGTCCTTTGCGGTGGATAGGAAAAAAGGGAATGAAATCAATCTCATTTCTGTAGCATCACCTTGGGATAAAAGAAAAGGACTCTCTTTTTTAAATGAATTGTCAGACATTCTTCCAACCAATTACACATTAACAGTCGTCGGATTGGAAGACTCACAAAAAACAAACCCAAAAATAAGAAGATTTGGAAAATTAGACAAGTTCCAATTAAGAGATTTATATAGCAAATCTCATATTTTCATTAACCCAACACTTGAGGACAATTTTCCAACTGTAAATATTGAAGCCTTATTATGTGGATTATTTATTTGTTCTTTTGATACCGGTGGATCTAAAGAAATATATAACTCTGAAACCGGTCATACTATTCTAGAAAGAACGGCAAATAGTTTGCTTAATTCAATTTTGGATTATAATTATTCAGAAGAATTGTGTTCAAAATGTAGAAACAGAGGTTTGCTTTATAATAAACAAGCCTTTTGTTCAGCGTATATTAAAGTATACGATGATTTATTATCATGACCTTTCTTTAATTTTTTTTGCAGGAACGCCACAAATAATAGAATTCTCGCCAAAACATTTAGTAACGCACGAACATGCGCCAATTACACAACCACTTTGAATGTTTACACCTTTCAAAATGGTTACGTTTGCACCAATCCAAACATCGTCACCAATTTCAATTTTTTTTGATAACATTGGTTGAGCATTCATCGGAACTCCCAATTTTGTTCCATGATCGCTATCCATTATATACATAAAAGCTGCACAATTGACATTTTTGCCAATAGATACTCCACCATTTTTGTTTGCATAAATCCAAGAATTTTCACCAATGCTTGAATTTTCACCTACTGTAATAACTCCATCACCCCATAACACAACATTATCGTGAATTTTAGAACCATTAGACAAAACGACAGTGACATATTTGCTTATTTTTTTAACATTTTTGCCAATAACTACATATACATATGAGACTATTGATCGTATCGCAAACAGTCTGGTCATCTGCAATTCCGCAAGTGAAGCGAGTAGGGATCTAGGAATTGATGTTTCGGGATTAATAAAACACATCAAGAAATATCGCGTC
>Ga0208195_1000659_pt1 | contig 43550 bp, 34 predicted proteins | sample AD_UKC077_MetaG_FD_184441 | JGI IMG/M metagenome (GOLD analysis project Ga0208195, IMG submission 184441) | Active sludge microbial communities of municipal wastewater-treating anaerobic digesters from USA - AD_UKC077_MetaG (SPAdes) (version 2) | ecosystem: Engineered > Bioreactor > Anaerobic >... | reverse complement strand
GAAAATTAAAGTAGCAGCTTATGCTAGAGTATCAACTAACTCAGAAGAACAAAACACAAGTTATGAAGCGCAAGTAAACTACTATCAAAACTATATTGAAAATAAATATGAATGGGCCTTTGTTGGAGTTTATGCTGATGAAGGAATTAGTGGAACAAATACCAAAAGAAGAGCAAGCTTTAACCGGATGATTGAAGACGCTTTAGACGGTAAAATTAATCTAATCATTACTAAATCAATCTCAAGATTTGCCAGAAACACACTTGATACGATTAAGTTTGTAAGAAAGTTAAAAGATAAAGGTGTTGAAGTATTTTTCGAAAAAGAGAACTTATGGACACTTGATTCTAAGAGTGAATTAATCTTAACGATTATGGCTTCTATTGCACAAGAAGAATCAAGATCCATTAGTCAAAATGTTACATGGGGCAAAAGAGTATCATTTCAAAATGGTAAAGTATCCTTTGCCTATAGTAGATTTCTAGGTTATGAAAAGAAAGACGGTAAAATAGTAATCGTTGAAGAAGAAGCGAAAGTTGTAAGGTTAATTTATCGGATGTTTTTAGTTGAAGGACAAACACCGATAGCAATTAGAAATTATTTAACAGAACAAGGCATTAAAAGTGCAGCTAATGCTACTTGGAGAGCACATGTTGTTTTATCGATATTAACTAATGAAAAATATAAAGGTGATGCATTACTTCAAAAGAAATATACTGAAAACTTCTTAGAACAAAAGATGGTTAAAAATACTGGGCAAGTTCCACAGTACTATGTAGAAAATAGTCATCCAGCTATTATTGATAAAGATATGTGGGAAATGGTCCAAATTGAAATTAAAAGAAGAAGAGAAATGGTTGGTGGTTTTTCATCAGCTAATATATTTGCAGGTAAAATTAAATGTGCTGATTGTGGTGGCTATTATGGTAGAAAGACATGGCATTCAAATTCTAAATATAGAAGATCAATTTATAGGTGTAATAAGAAATATGAAGAAGGAAAAGATAAATGTAAAACACCACATCTATCAGAAGAAGAAATAAAAGAAAAGTTTTTAATTGCTTACAATATAACAATCAAAGATAGGGAAAGAGTTAAAAATGATTTAAAGGAAGTTCTAAAACTAATAACAAGCAACAAAGGCATTGATAAAGAGATTAAAGAAATTGATGCAGAACTTATAACATTAACGGAATCAATAAATAAACTCATTCAAGATAATTCAAAAACAAAAAGTGGTATTGATGAGTTTGATAAAAGACTTAAAGAACTAAGAACCAGATACGATGATTTAAGAGAAAGAAAAGAAGAATTATCAAATCTTAAAAGAGAAAACTCAGCGAAGTCTTATCGAATAAAAAAGTTTATCGCTAATTTAGAAAAATCAACGGATAAACTAAAAGATTGGAATAGTGAGCTTTGGATGTTAACGGTTGAAAGTGCAACTGTTTATAGAGATAAAAGAATTAAGTTTAAATTTTTTGATGGAATAGTAAACAAGTAAGGAACTCCATGTAGATTGATATGTGGAGTTTTTTATTTGACTTTACAAATTGTAAAATATAAATAAAGTTGGGGAAAAGGTAATAATAATGCTATAATTTAAGTAAATAGATTTATAAAAAATACAAAAATGAAGGAGATGCTATGTTATAATACATTATAAGTATAGTAAATTAAATTAAATATGGAATGGGTATTACTAGGAATTGGTATTTTTATAACTGTAGTTATCTTGATTGGTGCATTTTTGCATGTTAAAGATAATGATGATGACGATGATGGCGGATATGATCCCCACATGGGTGGAGGAAATAAATAATAAAGGATGAAAATTTATGATAACAAAGAAAGAACTTCTTAGAAGAATTGAAAATTTGCATAGTACTTATGAAAATATTACTAATTTTGACGAATTATATAACAAAATAATGGAAAGTTATCAAGATTCAAAAGCATTAATTAATCAACAAATACTTGAATATGATAAAAAAATAGTTCAAAATAGTGCTTTAATTGATAATAGATTAAATGAGTTTAGAAGTAAAATTGATTTAGCTATTGATGAAACCTTTAACAGTAGTAAAAAATGGCTAGATGAACAAAGACTTAATTTTGAAAAATATACCCAAGATGCTAAGGAAAAACTTTCGGAACTATCAAACGAGATAGTAATTTCTAACGAGTCTGTTTTAGTAAGCAAAGAAAAGGAAATTAGTATTAAACTGGATGAGTTCATAAATAAACAAGCCACTACATGGGATAACAAAATAGAAGAAATCACACTAGAGGTAAAAAGTGTTTTAGATAAGCATGCATTAAATTTAAATGAACTCATAAATTCGATTGTTAATAAAAATATACAACAAATCTTAATTGATGATATTTCTGCAAAAGCAAGCGAAAATATTCTTCACTCCTTTAATAAATCTTTAGTAGAATTAAAGCAACCAGAAGTTGAAAGCATATTATCCTTATAGGCACATGAGATATTGTGATTAATAGAATTATTTATAAGAATCTTTAATTGTGACATCGGGAATGATGAGGGATATGAACCTCACATGGGCAGAGATCTCTAAAAGTTTTAAAATATTTTGATATTTAAAGTATTATAAAATGTAAAAATTAATTAAAAACATGAAAGGAATACATGCTATTTAATTGCGTGTTGGTATAGTAATGATTATTAAGAATGAAAATATTTATAAAGAAGCTCATGACATTTTAAGGAAGGGTTTAAACAATCCAAAAGCAAACTTTAGAGAAGGGCAATATGAAGCAATAGAAGCTGTTTTTACTAATAGACGTTCATTAGTTGTTCAAAAAACAGGTTGGGGAAAATCATTTGTTTATTTTATTAGTACAAAAATTAATCGGAATAAAAACAAAGGAGTAAGTATTGTTATTTCTCCGCTATTAGTTTTAATTGAAAATCAAATTGAAGCTGCTGAAAAATTGGAGTTAAAATGTGAAGCAATTTATCATGGAAATAAAGATGAGCACGCGGATATCATAGAAAGAATGAAAGAAAATGAAATAGATATTGTTTTTACCACTCCTGAAAGCTTATTTAATATTTTAAGACCACATATTGATATGATACAAATTGGTATGTTTATTATTGATGAGGTTCATTGTATTTCTGATTGGGGCCATGATTTTAGATTAGATTATCGGCGAATAGTTCAAGTTTTAAATCAATTAAAAAATTCTAATTTTCCGGTTTTGGCTACTACAGCGACTGCAAACAATCGAGTTATAGAAGATTTAAAAGAACAAATCGGTCCGAATTTATTTATATCAAGAGGTAGTTTGTTCCGAGATAATTTATATGTGCAAATTATTGATTTAAAGAGTAAAGTTAACCGATATGGTTGGATTTTAAATCATATAAACGATTTTAATGGTACAGGGATTATTTATTGTTTAACTACTTCTGATTGTGATAATTTAACGAAGTTTTTACAAGAAAACAATATAAACGCTTTAAGTTATCATTCAAGTTTAGATTCCGAGGTGGCAGATGAAAATATTAAATTATTTGTTAAAAATAAAATTAAAGTTTTGGTGTCCACAATTAAACTTGGAATGGGCTATGATAAGCCAGATGTTTCTTTTATTATTCACTATCAAGTTCCCAAAAATATAGTCTCATATTATCAGCAAATTGGACGCGCTGCTAGAAATATTAAAGAGGGATTTGCTATAATGCTTAAAGGTGGAAATGATTTTGATATATTAAATCATTTTGTGGACAGTTCTTTTCCTGAAAAAAAAGAAATGGAAATTATTTTAGAACAATTTGATGAATTGGAATATGATTTTAATAAAACTTCGCTATCTTCACAAGGAATCGCTAAAAATGTTAATATGTCTTTTCAAAAAATTAATCGAGCTCTAAAGTTTTTGGAATTTGATAACATACTAATTAGAGAAAAGCAAAGCTATTCGCTTACCGGCAATAAATTTGTTTATAATCGAGCTCATTATGAGGAAATTAGTAAAATTAAAAAAAATGAAATTGCCGAACTTGAAGAATTATTTAAAACAAACACATGCTTAAATAAAAAAATCATTAATTCATTAGATGATAATTTTGATTACAATTGCAATAATTGCAGCAATTGTTTAAAAAGAAAATTATTTAGTGATAAAATTGAATTGAAATACATTGAAAAAGCAACCCAATATCTAGATAATGATTATATAGTGATTAAACCTAGAAATAAATATAAAAAGAAAATTCAAGGAACTGGACAGTACCAATTTCCTCATAGATATGGTTGGGACAGAGGTAATTATATACCAGCAGAATATTTTGAAAAAGAAATATTAAATGGATTTGCATTAAGTAAATATGGCGATGACGGTATAGGACAAATTATCAAAGAATATAAATATAGTAATAAGTCATATCCTGAAGAAGTTTATGTCAAAGCTGTTAGAATTATCAATATTTTTAAGAAAACACATGGGATTACTGACATTGTCTTTGTTCCTAGTTTAAATAATAAGTTGATGGATGAATTTGCTTTGGAATTATCTAAACGGACAAATTTAGAGTTTAATAATCTTTTTAAAAAACTTAAAAATACTAAACAAAAAGATATGCAAAATTATTTATGGCAAATAAAAAATAGCAAAGAAAACTATGAATTAAGAGCAACCAATAGTATTAAAAACAAAGTTTTCTTATTAATTGATGATATGATAGATTCAGGATATACTCTAACTTATTTGGGTATAAAACTTTTAGAAGCAGGAGCAAAAGATGTTGTTCCAATGGCATTAGCTGATAGTGGCGAGAAGGTGATAGACAATGACTAATCGAGATATGGTTATTTTGTTATCGAGTCAAATATCAAAAAGCAACCTATATAAACCATACACTAACACAGAATTAAATAAAATAATTCATAAGTTAAAAAGTAAAAATATAGAATTAAAAGATATATATGATTATTCAACTGATGAGTTAATAACTACTTTTTTTGATAAAGAAAGTCTTTCTGAAAAAGAAACATTATTTATTGAACGGTTATCTTTTTTAATGCAAAGAGAAGGAAGTCTTGCTTTTAATTTAATGGAAATAAAAAAATGGGGCATTAATATAGTAACAATATATGATGAGAATTACCCATTAAATATAAAAAAGCATTTAGGTGTAAAGGCGCCTTTCTTGCTTTATTATTGCGGAAATTTAAATATTTTAAATAATAACTTGATTGGCTTTGTGGGATCTAGAGCTAAAAAAACTAGTGAAGATGATAAAAATATAACAAAAGCATGGGCTCAACTGGTTATTGATAACAATTACGGTGTTGTTTCTGGAGGGGCCTCTGGAATTGATACTTATGCGATACAAACCGCATTAGAAAATAATTCACCATTTGTTGAGTTTTTAGCGAGCGAAATGGTCAATAGAATTAAAATAGTTCAAATTTCTAAAGCTATTCAAAATCAAAAAGCATTGTTAATTAGTGAAGTAAGTCCTTTTGCCTCATTTAATGCGGGAATGGCAATGGCCAGAAACAAATACATTTACATGCTTGCAAGTAAAGTAATAGTTATAAAAGCTGAATATAGCATTAAAAATAAGAAAAAGACTGGTGGGACATGGAACGGAGCTATCGAAAATATTAATTCTAATTATAAAAATCTTTTTGTTGTTGATAATAAAAAGAATAAAGGGAACCAAGAGTTAATTGAATTGGGTGGGTTAGCCATCAATCAACCTGACATTAACTCTTTATTCACTAAAACTCATGGGGTTTTAAATGAAAAAGAGAAACAAATAGATGAAAAAATGATTCAAATATTGAAAGATTCTAAAACATTAAATAAAATTAAATGGTCAAAACGAGAAATTGATAATATCGAAATAATTAAAGCAGCAATTAACTTGGTTAGTTATTCGTTTAAAGATTTAAATATAGATAAAACAACCTATGAAAAATTATATAAATTTTGCTATAATGAAGCTACCAAAGAAAAAATTACGCAAATAAGTTTATTTGATTTAAATGATATGGAGGATTAATAATGGCTTTAAAAAGATGTTTAAAATGTAAATCTATATTAACGACAGAACAGTATTCTAAAGGGTATGACTATTGTTATGACTGTTATTTAGAAAACAAATATAGTGAGGAGCCAAATTCTGATTATTCATCAACGGAAGGATTAAAAAAATGCAAATTATGCGATGAAATTTTGACAACAGAAGAATATAAGAAAGGATATGATTATCATTTGAAATGTTATTTAAAAATTAAAGGTAAGAAAAAATATTATTGATGATAATGTATTTTTAATCAAGAAATAATCAATAACAAAATAAACCATAATTGTCATAGTAAGTTTTGCCTATTCATAAAATAACTAATTTAACTGCTTGTAATTTAAACTCTCTAGAATATTTCTCTCTCATAAGTAAACACCTCTTTATCAATATATTATCATTATTCTCTTATTTATGTGTCTACTTTATTGTATACCATCCATATATGCAGGAATAGCAACAATTATCGGAACTATTTTTGCAATCCTTCATCAATTAGGAAAAATTTAGATAATAGAAGTTAATTACTTAGTAAACTTTCAATAACAAAAGCATAAAAATATTAAAAAAACGAAAAAGATTTATTAGTTATCTTAGGAGCCATGTTTTTAAAGATGGCTTAATAAAGACAATATTTAGGGGTGCGTAAAATTTGATAGGGGTGCGCAATTGTATCGCACGGTAACTCCCTTCGCACTTATAAACTTGTAAAGGGACCTAGCGTCCCTTTTTTGATGCTAGAATAAAGATGTTATTTGGGTATATATAAGATTGATGCACAAAAACAAGCGGTTTTTGCGCACGTCTTGACAACGTGCACAAAAAATGATAAAATTTGTGCACGAGGTGATGATATGCACAAACTACCTATTATTTTTAACTATGACGATCCCGATATTTTAAGAGCTTTAATAGATGCCAAATATGAGTTAGGGAACCTAAATGGTTTTATTAATGTACTACCAAATCCTAAAATTATCTTAAATGCAGTTATCTTAGGAGAAGCTAAAGAGTCAAGTTCTATTGAAAATATAGTTACGACTTTTGATGAGATTTTTAAAGAAATAACATTAAAAAATCAAAATTATAATACAAAAGAAGTAGTTAATTATCGAGAAGCTCTTTTAAAGGGTTATTTTGGAATAAAAGAAAAAGGTTACTTATCTACTAATATGATAGTAGATATACATTCTGTAATTGATCCTAATGTTGGAGGTATAAGAAAGATACCAGGAACAGTTATTCTAAATACTAAAACCAAAGAAGTTTTACATATACCGCCACAATCCGAATCCGAAATTATGGAATACATGAGTAATTTAGAAAAATATATTAATTATTCTGAATTTCATAATATAGATCCGATTTTAAAAATGGCAATGATTCATTATCAATTTGAATCAATTCATCCGTTTCATGATGGAAATGGGAGAACGGGCCGTGTTTTAAATATGTTATATTTGATATTAGAAAAGCAAATTTCCTTACCAATATTATATCTTTCAAAATATATCAATAAAACAAGAGATGAATATTATAAGCATTTGCATGATGTAAGGATTGATGATAAAAATATTAAGAGTTATTTGATTTATATGATAAATGGGGTAGAAGAAACTTCTATATTTACGATTAATTTCATTAAAAATTTTATATCATCTATGGATGATGCTGCAAAAAAAATAAAAGAACTTTGCCCAGAAATCTATTCGGAAAAACTGGTTACTTACTTATTTTTTGATTTTTACACTAAAAACGAATATTTTAGAGAAAATTTAAATGTATCTAGAAATACAGCTTCTAAATATTTAAATTTATTAGTTGAAAAAGGAATACTTGTTGTTGAACAAGTGGGTAAACAAAAAGTTTATAAAAACACTTATTTATATAATCTAATTAAAAATTGGTGAGGTCAATTATGATTTATTGGATAAATGGGCCATATGGTGTAGGAAAATCTACATTAGCAGAAAAACTTCATAAATTAAATCCAAATAGTTTTATTTTTGATGCTGAAGAGGTAGGAAACGCAATTAGAGATAATATGCCAAAAGAATTATTTAATGGATATATTTTTGAAGGCTATGATCTTTGGTTTGAAACGATAGTTGCGTTATTAAAAGAAATAACTAAAAAATATAATGGTGATATCTATATTCCAATGACTTTAGTTTACAAAGATTCTTTTGATAAAATCAGAAAGCCTTTAGAAAAAGAAAATATAAAAATTAAACATATTTTGTTAGAATCAACATATGATATTGTTAGAGATAGAATATTAGCTAGGGGTGAAGATGAAAACTCTTGGTGTATGCAGAATATAAATCTATGTTTGGAAAATCAAAGAGAATTTACTGATGTTATAAGGATTAAATCGGTTGAAAATAATATTTGTGAATTAGCTAATCAAGTTATAAAAAAAATTAATATTTCATAAAAGCCTTGTTTTTAGGGAACAAAGTGGTATAATAATTATATAAAAGTTCCCTAAAAGGAGGTTTGTTATGAATAATTTTAAAAACATTCAAAATTTATTGCAGTCTAAAGCTGAATATCAAGCAAGATTAAATTTAATACCATACAAAGGAACCATAGAAATAAAAGAAATTAGTGGGAAAAAATATCTATACATAAGAAAAAGAGAAAATAATAAACTTACGTCTACTTATGTTGGTTTGTACTCAGAAGAACTTCATCAAGTATTACTCAATGGTGTTAAAGAAGCTAGGGTTTTAGAAAGAAAAATTAAAAGTATTGAAAAAGAGTTGGATGCCCTAGGATATAGTGAAAAGGAACTTCCAAGTGATGTTCTTTTAAACTTGGAGTTTGCTAGAGCTAGCATGAAACAACTAATTTATGATCAAGCGATATTAGAAGGAATAGCCACTACATTTCCAGATACCGAAAAGATTTTAGATAATGCTAAAATCAGTAATATTAGTGCTAGTGATGTTCAAAAAATATTAAATTTAAAGCACGCTTGGGAATTTATATTAGATAAAGACGTTATCCAAGCGCCAACCAATTACTATTTATCACAGCATATCGCTAAACTAGTTAATCAAGGGTTTTTTACTGATGGTGGTAGAATTAGAGCGGTTCCAGTAACCATCGGAGGAACATCATATATTCCTAAAATGCCTTATGAGCACGAGGTGAAAGAAGAGATTGCTAATATTATATCAAGTAGTAATGATGATGTTGCTACGGCAATCAATTTGATTTTATATATAATGAAAACTCAGGTTTTTAATGATGGTAATAAAAGAACTGCAATAATATTTGCTAATCATTATTTAATTAGTAATGGAAAAGGATTAATAATAATACCTGATAATTTGGTTGGAGAATTTAGAAAATTATTAGTTGATTATTATGAAGGAAATAATATGAATCTAATTAAAGAATTTTGGTTAAACAAGTGCTATAAGCCACTTTAAAAAATTTACTTTTCCAAGAAAATAATAAACTTTTAAATCGATATTTATATGCCAATTACAGTAAAAAACCGGACATTGGAATAAAAAAACCGGACATTGAATTGGCCAAATGATAATAAAACTTTTAAAAACTAGTAAACTAATTGTTATAACTTAGTAAGAAAAGGCTTTGAGTAAAAAGTTTTATAATTTTATCTATTTTTAAGTGATATAATTATTTTGGAGGCACAAATGAAAATATTATCAATTGTCGATTCTTTTAAAAATAGTTTAACAAGCTTAGAAATCTCTAAGTTGTTACAAGAAGAAGCTTTAAAGAGAAACATCAACTTAGACTATCTACCTATCTCTGATGGCGGTGATGGTTTTTTAGATGTGATTTCATTTATTATCCCTGGAGAATTTATTAAAGTGTCATTTACCGGTTTTGATGGTAATCTTTATGAAGATAGTTATTATGTGGCTAATGATATCGCATATATTGAAGTGGCTAGATTTATTGGATTGCACTTAACTAATAAAATAAAAAAAGATCCTAAAAGTTATGGTACTATTAGTTTAGGAAAAGTTATTAAAGATGTTTATCAAAGAGGAATTAGAAAGATTGTGGTTGGGTTAGGGGGAACCGCGACTAATGATTTTGGAATGGGGATGTTGTCAGAATTGGGATTTAACTTTATTAATGATAGCAAAATAACACTTCATATGAGTCCAAGAAAATTTAATGAAAATACTCAGGTTGTAGTAAGTGATGAATTCATCTATCGTGATTTAAATTTTACTATTATTAGTGATGTTAAAAATGAATTATTTGGGTTAGAAGGAGCAACTTATACATTTGGTCCTCAAAAAGGAATTAAGAATTATGAATTAGCACACATTGAGACAATTGGCAAAGACTTTTCTAAAAAAATAATCAATTTGGGATATAATGACACAACTAAACTACTAGGAGCGGGAGCTGCTGGTGGGTTAGGTTTCGCTTTAACAAGTGTTTTTAAAGCGAAAATTAATTCTGGAATCAATTTCATTTTAGATTTAATTGACTTTGATTTATTGCAAAATAAATATGATATAATAATCACGGGCGAAGGTAAGATTGATCGACAAAGTTTACAAGGTAAAGTGGTGTTTGAAATTGCTAGTCGAACTTTAAAAAATGTAGTTTTAATTTGTGCCATTAATGATTTAAGGATTGATGAAATACCTCAATCATTAAATAATATTGTTAAAATCGAAAGTATTGTTCCCAAGTTAGCTAGTAAAGAAGAATCACTTAAAAATCCTCAAAAATATATTAGGATATTAGCTAAAAAAATATTTGATGAAATATGAATGCCGGAGGTTAGAAAAATGATAGATAAGTTAGATATTGAAGTAATCAACTCATTAACAATTTCAGAGTTGTATGTTTTAAGATATATTGATAATAATAAAGAACGGGTTTTAAGCTCTAGCGTTAAAGGAATCGCCGAACAAGCGTTTGTATCAACGGCAACCGTGATGAGAGTCTGTAAGAAGTTGGGCTTTTCTGGATTTTCGGAATTGAAATATGCGCTAAAAAATGAGCTTCAAAAAGAAATTGAAAGTAGTGGCTCGATAGGTGATGATTATTCAGTTGATGAAGTTAATCAAACTTTAGTTTCAGAAATCGAGACTACAGCGAAAAACATTGATAAGAAAAGTATTGTTGATATCGTAGAAATTTTTAAGAGTGATAAAACCCTTCATTTTTTTGCGAAAGGTTTAACTTTGAATGTATTAGAATATGCCGCGAAACAATTAAGAACGGCCAAGCGAGCTGTCCACTTATATAATGATACTCATATTGCATATATTAATGCTGAAAATTTTACCAAAGATGATTGTGTGTTTTTAGCTAGTTTAAGTGGACGGACTCATCAAGTAGTGAAAGTCGCGCAAATTGCGAAAGGCAGGGGCGCGACCATCATTACAATTACTGGTCGCTTAGAAGATGAATTATCAAAAATTGGTGATATTAATATTAAAGTGGCTAATGAAAGAATTGGTACGACCAAACATGATTTTTCATCGCGTTTAGCAATGATGTTTGTTATGGATGTTTTAGTTGGTGCCTATTTAAGAAGTCAAATGGGGGTAAAAAAATGAGTCAAAATTATGATCTTTTAATTGATTTGTATGATGTTAAATTAACACCGAATCCAAATTCAGAAATTCGCTTTGTTAAAGTCTTAGCCCCTGATGCTGATGAAGTAGTAACCTTTGTTAAAGATAACTTCAATGATGAGTGGGCTTCAGAAATTAAGGCTGCACTTTATTTGCCAAATCCGAGTTGTTTTATCGCGATTAAAGAGGAAAAAATTATCGGATTTGCTTGTTATGATGCTACCGCCAAAGGATTTTTTGGTCCGTTAGGAGTTTCTAAAAATGCGCGAGGATTAGGAGTGGGAACCACTTTAGTCCAAATGACACTACTTGCCATGCTTGAAGCGGGATATGCGTATGCGATTATTGGCGGGACTCATGTTAATACCCATGAATTTTATCGTAATGCTTGCTCAAAAATATTATTAATTCCCGATAGTAGAAAAGTATATTTAAGAATGGTTAGAAAAATTAATCGATAGACAAAACAAGCCCTCACCGGCTTGTTTTTATTTATATATATTTTAAAAATAAAAGTAATTACAATTATTTTAATATTATTTACAAACATTTTAATGTAATTTATAACTTATTTTGTCATAAAAAAATGTTTTATGAAACCGATTACATTTGATATAATTTATATACATAGATAAGTGAGGCGATGTTTGATGAAATATAGAAAAATTTTGATTGTTACAATGTCAATTTTTCTCTTGTTTACTCTGATTGGGTGTAACGGAGAGATTCCGATTGTTGAAGAAACAATTGAAGAAAAATTTTCAAAAGCGGATTTAATTGAGTTTCCAATTGGGGAAGGAATCAATAATGTCGTTACCGGATTTACCGTTATCACCGAGTTTGAAACTTATCCCATCAATTGGGAATCAGATAATCAAGAAGTAATTAAATTTCAAGGTGATTCGGTGGTAGTCACTAATCAAATGACAGATGTGATTGTTAATTTAACGGCAACTCTAATTGTTAGCCAACAAGAAGAATATGAAAGAAAATTTGCCGTTACCGTAAAACATAAAGAAGATGAGGAAATAGATATGACTAGAAAAGGAACATTTAATCGAAAATATCCATCATATTACACAGTGAATAAACCACTTATTGACGATGCTCACATCGTTTATATTAATTGGGATGGATTTGCTCACTATTATTTGGAGGAATTTTTGGCCAGTCCTGAAGGACAAAATTCAACCTTAAAACAATTAATGAGTGAGGGTGTTTATTTTCCTAATTTAAGAAATACCTATCCTTCAATTACTAATCCTTGTCAAAATCAAATCTTAAGTGGGGGCACTTCATTAATTACCGAAAACGTTTATCGATACTATAGTAAAAAAAGTGATACTGTTATCCAACAACAACGCGAAAATGTGGCTGATATTTTACCAGTAGTTACGGTAAGAAATAATATTTCAACAGTTAGTTTTGCGATGTATTTAGTTGGTGAATATCCAGAGTTTCAAAATAGTTCACTTGATCATTTATATGTTCCTGCTTCTGGTGGTCATGCGGCTAGAATGGATCAAGCTATTAGTATGTTTAAAGGGGAACCAGTTAATGTTGGGGGAATTGATTATGTTTTTACTGAACTACCAAAATTTACTTTAATTTATTGTGACGATTTAGATGCAGTTGGACATAATGAAGCATCTCATTATGGATATGAAGTTAGTCCAACCGAAGAAGGAAGAAGAGCTAATATTCAAAGTTTGTTAAAGGAAATGGACGAAAAATTAGGCGAATTAATTAGAGTAACTAAAGCTAGAGGTATTTATGATCAATTAACCTTCTTCTTAACTACTGACCACGGAATGACACCATTTAGTGGTTTATCAAAATTAAGATTACTAGAACACGATTTAAATACATTTAATTCTAAATATGTTTTGGAACGTGTTCAACCAGGAAAAAAACCGAAAACTTTAACTTCTGTAGTTGGAGTTACTGCTAATTTAAATATGTATATGACATTTAAAAATGGTATTACTGATACTGAACTTGATCAATTAAAAGAATATTTATTAACGTTAGATTATGTCTATGAAGTTTATACGAGAGAAGAATTACGAAATAATTATCTATTTATGCGTGACGTCGATATGTTAGTTGTACCAAAAGAAGGAATGCATTTTGTTGATACCGGCCCAATTGCCTATATTTCACCACGTGGTCAACACGACACCACCGCGGATTCATCAAATCATGTTGTTGGCCTTATTTGGGGTAAAGGCATTAAGAAAAACACCGTTTTTGACGGCGAAGCCTATAACTACGATTTTGGAATTACGATGGCAGCGGCTCTCGGTGTTGATTTACCAAAAGCTAATGGAATTGTATTAGATGTTTTTGAAAGGAAAGAAGAATGAAGGCGCTAAATGTAACTATTGCTGGTGGAGGATCAACCTACACACCAGGGATTTTAGTGGGATTTATTAAGAAAAAATTATCTTTCCCAGTTAAAAAACTAGTTTTATACGATAATAACCTCGAACGAGTGATGAAAATGGGAAAGTTTGCTCAAATTTTATTAAGAGATTATTACCCAGAAGTGGAAGTCATATATACCAATCAACCAAAGGAAGCTTTTACTGGTGTTGATTACGTATTTTGCCAAATTCGCACCGGCGGATTAAAAATGCGCGAGGGCGATGAAAAAATTCCAATCAAACACGGAGTGATTGGTCAAGAAACATGTGGCCCAGGCGGATTTTCTTATGGGATGCGTTCAATTAACGATATGATTAAGCTCGTTAAAGAGATTCGAAAATATGCAAAAGACGCTTGGATTTTAAATTATACTAATCCAGCTGCGATTGTCGCGGTGGCCCTTCAAAGAGCTTTTCCTAATGATCAGAGAATCTTAAATATTTGTGACCAACCAATTAGTTTATTAATGGCTTATGCAAGGTTATTAGGTAATATCAATTATAAAGATATGAAACCACATTATTTTGGGTTAAACCATTTTGGTTGGTTTACCAAAATAATTGATAAGAGAAATAACGAAGATATTACTCAAAAAATTAAAGATACGATTCAATTAAAAGGATTTAAGCCGGCTGATGCTGAAAAAAGAGATCCATCATGGTTAGTGACATATAGTACGGTTAAAGACATGTTAGATTTAGATGACACATATTTACCTAACACCTATCTCCAATATTATTTATTTAGAGATCGTAGTTTTTCTCATTTAGATCCAAATTACACGAGAGCTAATGAAGTGATGAATGGTCGAGAAAAACGTGTTTATGAAGAATGTAATCGGGTTATTAAAAACAATAGTGCTCATGATACACCAGCTTTAAAAGATTTAGACAAACAAGATGCTCATGGCGATATGATTATTGAAATTGCCGAAGCAATTTATCAAAATAATAATCGCCATTATGTCGTGATTGTTGCTAATAAAGATAAAATTATTGAAAATTTAGATGAAGATGTGATGGTAGAAGTTCTTTGTAAATTAGGTAAAAATGGCCCTAAACCATATCGTGTTGGTAAAATTGGAACTTACCATAAAGGCTTAATTGAACAACAAGCGGCATATGAAAAATTAACAGTTGATGCGTATTTTGAAAAATCATATAAAAAAGCCCTTCAAGCTTTGACTTTAAATCGTACCATAACTGATATGGAATTAGCTAAGAAAATCTTAGATGAGTTAATTATCCATAACGAAGGTTATTGGCCTATTTTAAGGAGGTAGTTATGTTTTTAATTGTTAATGCTGATGATTTCGGATTATCTAAAGGAGTTAATTACGGAATTATTGAAGCTCATAAAAACGGAATTGTGACTTCAACGACAATGATGATTACAATGTCGGAAGTTGATCATGCCGTGGAATTGGCTAAAAAACACCCAAGATTGAAAATTGGGTTGCATCTAAATATTACTCTTGGAGAACCATTAACTAGATGTTTGACACTAGTTAATGACAAAAATAGATTTTATAAGCCAATTGAAAATCCAAATCAAGATCGATTTTCTGAAGAAGAAATTTATTTAGAGTTTAAGGCGCAATACGAGTTGTTTATTAAAAAAGTTGGAAAGAAACCAACTCATTTCGATTCTCACTTATATGCCCATCAACTTTATCCAAAAGCGAAACAAGCGCTGATTAAATTGGCTCAAGAAACTAATCTACCAGTTAGGGGAATGACCATTAATGGGTTTGAAGAAGTCAGATTTTTTGATTTTTTCAAAGGTAATAACGGAGTTGATTTATCAACAATATTATTTGATAAAATTAACTTGTTTAAAGAACAAAAATATTCTGAATTAATGGTTCACCCTGCATATGTTGACGAATTTTTACACTCAAAGTCAACATATAGCTTACCAAGAGTTCAAGAATTAGAAATCTTAACTAGCGATAACGTTAAAAAATTATTAAAAGATCATAAGATTGAATTAATTTCTTATGATGATGAAAGGATAAGAACATGGCAAAGATCGAATTGAAAAACTTAACTAAAATATACGGAGAACCAAGAAAAAAAGGGTTACTACCAGAAGGAGTTAAGGCGGTCAATAACGTTACGCAAACAATTCCTGAACGTAGTTTTACTGTTTTAGTTGGCCCTTCTGGATGTGGTAAAACCACGCTTTTAAGAATGATTGCCGGATTAGAAACAATTACCGAAGGAACAATTACTATTGGTGATGTTGACGTTACCCACTTAGAACCAGGTGATCGTGGAATTGCTATGGTCTTCCAAGCGTATGCGTTATATCCACATATGACAGTTTGGAAAAATATTGAATTTGGCTTAAAAAATGCAAGAATGCCTCAATATGAAATTAACCGCCGCATTAAAGAAGTTTTAAAATTAGTTAATCTAGAAGAATATGCTAATCGTCGACCAGCTAACTTATCTGGAGGCCAACGTCAAAGAGTCGCTTTAGCACGAGCCATCTCCAAACAACCCCTAGTATTTTTAATGGATGAACCATTATCAAATTTAGACGCTAAACTAAGAAGTGCGATGCGAACCGAGTTAATTCAAATGCATGAGCAATTTGAATCAACTTTCGTTTATGTAACGCATGACCAAATTGAAGCGATGACGATGGGAGATAATATTATCGTTATGGATGAAGGTGTCATTAAACAAGCTGGTTCACCAACGGAAATTCATGATGAGCCGAATTGTATTTTTGTGGCTCAGTTTATTGGGGATCCAGGAATGAACGTTTTAAAATTATCAACGGGAAAACATATTGGCTTTAGACCACGTAATATCCACCTATTATATGATGATATTGTAGTGGACAATGATGATATCGTTGTTGATGGCGTGGTATTAGCGATTGAAAATCATGGTTCCGAAAGATTATATTTTATCAAAACGAAAAATGGTCAAATTTATCTTAAAGATGCTCATCGTGAAATTTTAAAGATTAATGACCCAGTTAAAATTGTTGTTAAATTTAGAAATGTGTACGCTTTTTATGAAAACGCCGACCGAATTTATAATGAAAAAGAGGTGAGAGATGTTTATGAACAATATCGATCAGATTCAAAGTAGTTACAATTTAACAATTCAAAGAGAAATATTTTCTGAACAAGATAAGATTATCGAAGCTAAACAAGCTTATTTTCTGCGTTGTAATGGCATTAAAATTGATTATAATGAAAAAATCGAAAAAGAACAATTAAAAATTACAGAATTGAAAGTTAATAAGAAATATTTGAAAGAAGAGACTCACCGCGAATATAAATTATTAAAAGAGAAACTTAAAAAAGAAATTCAAAGAATTAATCAGGAATATAAATTTGATTGTTTAGAGATTAAAGATAATGCTAAATTACATTTGCAAAAAATTGAATCGATTTTCCGCCAAAACATTAATCAATTGGTGGCGAAAATCGATATTAAATCAGTTGACTTAAATGTCAATGAAGAATTGGTATTAGCAAATGAAAAATATCAAACTGAACTTAAAAAATTAGAGAATAAATATCAAAAGAAAATTTATCAAGTAACGAAACGTTATTATTATGAAGAAAAAAAGAAAAATTATCGTTTCCGGATTCTTAATAGTAAAAATAATACCAATTTAAAAAAAGAATACTCACAATTTAAAAAAGACTTTAAATTAAAAGAAAAGTCTAACGAATTATTTGATATTAAAGAATTACAAAAAGAATTAATTTTATCAAATAATTATAAGTATCATTTAAATAGTTTAATTAACGAATTAAACAAGAAAAAACAAGAATTAATTAATAAGTCTTATCTAGAAATGATTAAACTAGATTCGTCAATGGATAACGTGATTGCTAATAGGCTATATGAACATGAGTTGGTTGCTAGTAAAAAACGTGAAGAACTTCAAAAGATGGAAATTCAATATCAAGAATTTTATCTTGAAGAAAAACAAAAAACTAACGAAAATCGTGATGCTCAATTGGCGTTAGCGTTAACTCGAAAAAATGAAGCGATTCAAACACTGCAAACGACTTATGATCATCAAGTTAAGGAACTAAATGAAAAATATTATCAAACTAGTAAAGTTAATGAGTTAAAATTAAAACTTAAAGCGGAACAAGATTCAGCGGAAGTTAAACAGTTCAAAGAAGAAATCAAAAATGCTAATTTTATTTATCGTCAAAAGAAGATTTATGATCTTGAAATTAAGAAAATTCAACAAGTTATTAAGGAAATTAAATTAGAAAAAGCTGAAAAGGTTAAATTAAACCGCCAACATATTTTGTTGGATAAGGAAGTAAGAGATCAAAATATTCTTGATGCTAAAAGAAAAATAAAAACTTTAAAAGCTAATCGGAGACAATATTATCAATCATTATCACCTGAAGCTAAAAAAGAATATCAACAATATGAAAAATATGCGCGAGAAGAACGTCTTGAACGTATTAAAATAGGATTTGATAAAGTTGAGAAGAAAATCTTTGGTCGCATTAATACCGCTTATATTTATGCAATTCCTGCGCTCTTTTCAGCGATAGTCTTTACTGTCTTTCCATTTTTCTTTATGATTATTGGCTCTCTTTTTAAACTTGATTTGGCTAATCCAGCTAATACTCAATTTTTAGGATTTACCAATTATTATAATAACTTCGTGATTGATAAAGAGTTCCAAATGGCTTTATATAATACCATTTTGTATTCAATATTTACGGTAGTTTTACTATCGATTGTAACGATTGGGATGGCAGCTTGGTTAGCTAAAGATACTAAAATTCATAACGCGGCTCAAACGATGATCTTTACCCCACATATTGCCTCATTTGTTGCGATTTCCATCTTATGGATGGCAATGTTAAAACCAGAAGGGATTATTAACCAAATCTTGGCCCTATTTGGTATTCAAGGACCAGGTTGGTTAGTTCAACCAAACACCGCTTTATTATCAGTCAGTTTTGTGACAGTATGGAAAGATATTGGTTATTATATTTTAGTAATTATTGCTGGTTTACAAGCTGTTCCAAGATACGTTTATGAGGCTGCTAAATTAGATAAATCAACAAAGGTCAATACTTTTTTCCATATTACTCTGCCATTATTAACACCAACACTATCATTTGTCTTTATGACTAAATTTATTAACTCATTTAAGATTTTTGCTCCGATTGAAATTATGACCGGTGGTGGTCCAATGGGCAGTTCGATGGTGTTAAGTTATTGGGTTTATAAAGTTGGTAGAATTGGATTTAACTACGGAAAAGCGATGGCTGGTGCAGTGATTCTAACGATGTTTATTGCTGCCTTCACATTCTTAAATAATCGTTTCTTTAGAAGAACGATTAAATATTAAAAAAGGAGGAATAATAAATGAACCGAGAAGAAATTTTAAATCAAGCGGATCTTCCTGAAGAAGGAACTTATTATACTCCGATTATTAAAGAATTAACCCATCAAGAGTTAAAAAGAGCGAAAATTAAACATCGGATTAAATATGTATTAAAGATTTTAAACTATTTATTACTATTAATCGTTGGAGCTTCGTTTGTTTATCCATTTTTATGGATGTTTTCTATGTCGTTAAGAACAATTGCTGAAGCTAACTTATTTTCACCAAATTTAATTGTTACTAATCCTCAATGGGGAAATTACCTAGAGGCATGGGAAAGAGCTAAATTTAGTAAATATTTAGGAAACTCCATTATGTACGCGGTATTAGTGTTAGGATTACAATATTTCTTTATTATTCCAATTGCCTACGCGTTAGCAAGAATGGAATTTAAAGGCCGCAAAGCATTATTTATTATTAAACAAATTGGGATGATGTTACCAATGGAAGCGACCTTAATTCCAATTTATTTCCTCTATGCGAGAATTGGTCTTGTTGATACTTGGACCGGATTAATCTTACCAAGTTTATTTTCAATGATGGGCATTTATATGTTTATGAATCACTTTAAAACCGTCCCTAATGAAATTATTGAATCAGCTAAATTAGATAAAGCTAAAAACCGAACCATTATGATTCGAATTATGGTTCCATACATTTTGCCGACATTTATTACCCACTTTATTTTAACGTTTATTTCTAACTGGAATAGTTATTACTGGGTCTTAGTTATGACTTCCAGTGAAAGATTAAAAACCCTTCCAGTAGCCATTACTGGGCTATTAAGAGCGGAAGGAATTACTCAACCATGGCATTTAGCGATGGCGGGTAACATTTTACAGTTAGCACCAATCTTATTAATGTATATTTTCGGTAACCAACAAGTTAAAAGAGCCATGATTGGTGGTAGAAAAATTAGATTTGCGGGCTCACAAAATAAAAAATCACTCTTTAAGAGAATTAAAGATAAAATTGTCAATCCACAAACAAAAGTTACTTATGTTGAAAGGAAGGAATAACATATGAAAAAAATAATATCTAGTTTTATCGCATTATTATTACTTTTAGTTTTAGTTGGTTGTATTCAACCAACATCAAATGAATCACCAAACGGAGAAATTTTTGATGAAACTAAAACTTGGGAAATGTATGGCGAAGGTCATTTAGTTAGTCGTCCCATTGAAATTGATTATTGGCACGCCAATTCAGCCTTAGATATTCAAGGTAAGACGATGGCGCGCATGGTTGAAGAATTTAATGCTTATCAACAAGAAACATATCCTGATAGTCCAATTACCGTTAAGTTAACTTTTACTAATGGTTATATTCCGATGAATCAAAAGTTACAAGCTGGTCTTTTAGGTAATACTAACCCAGAGATTGCGATGGTTGGAGTTTCATCAATGGCCCTATATCATAGTAGTGCCATTGATATGAGGGAAATTTTTACCTATGATGAAATTAGAGATATTTTCCCAGGCTTTTTACAATTTGCGATGTATCGTGATAAGTTTGTCGCTTATCCATATTTTGCGGCATCAAATGTCATGGTATTAAATCGGACTTTATTAAATCGTACGGGAATGCATATTCCAACCGTTGATGAAATTGTTGCTGATCCTGAAAACTCAATTTGGACTTGGGATTATTTGCGTGAAGTCATTGAAGCGGTTAGAGCGTTACCAGATGCTAAAGAAAAAAACTTATATGGATTAGCCACTAATGGTATCCCATTATATGAATCATTTTTCTCATATGGTGAAGCACCTTATGATCCAAGTGCGACTAAAACTGCATTCAAAAGAGATACAGCGATTAAAATTTTTAAATATTGGCAAGATATGGCTAAAGATGATTTATTTGAAAATCCAGTGATTGACCCGCAACATCATAACCAAATTAAAGGTAAATATATTAATGGTCAATACGGAATTATGATTGCCTCATCTTCAATGGTTTTAGATATGCATAATTCATTAAAAGATCCAGAAACTGGAGAATTCTCATTTGAAGCTGATGTTTTACCACATCCGAAACAAAAATATTTTTACTCTAACCATAGTGGTGGTGGATTAATATTGTTTAATAATAAAAATCAAACGAGAAGAAGTGCCGCCGTTGAATTTTTAAGATGGTTACAAGCCCCAGAGCAACAAGTTGAATTCTCAACTAATGCGGGATATTTAATTACTACGTATTCAGCACGAGCAACTCAAGCTTGGAAAGACTTTACTCAAAATGTTAATCCAACAATGGATGAAGTATTAAAGATGATGGAATTTGTCCCACAAGCCGGCTTAAGATTACCAATTGGTCGGGCTAAAGGTTTAGCCGATGATGATTTTGGTAAATATTCAAAAGGTATTTTCTATGAAAACTTTAAACGGACTCCAGCTGATGTTGTTGATGAATGTATGCGCCGAGTCAATCAAGTCTTAGATGAAAATAAAGAATAATTATGAGAATCACTAATGCCAATGAAAAAGTGACAATTTCAATTGTTGGTGCCGGAAATCGCGCTAAAGCATACATTGATGTTTTAGATGAACTATATCCACATCAATTTGAAATTAATGGACTTTTTGAACCAAATTTAGAACGTCAAAAATATTATCAAGAAAAATATCACATTAAAAAAGAAAATATTTTTAACGGATACGAAGATTTTATTAAATTAGAAAGAATTTCTGATGTTGTGATTATCGCGACATTAGATAATCAACACTATCTACCAACTATGCACGCGATTAAGGCGGGCTATGATATTATTTTAGAAAAACCAATTTCAATGTCGTTAAAAGAAACGATTGAAATTGGTGAATTAGGAAAACAACACCCAAACCAAATCATTGCCGTATGTCACGTTTTACGACATTCACCATTTTTTAGAAAACTAAAAGAGTTAGTTGATCAAAAGGTAATTGGTGATGTCGTTAATATTCAACATAATGAAAATGTTGGTTATTACCATTTTGCTCATTCATATGTTCGAGGTAATTGGCGTAATTTAAAAATAGCTGCTCCCTTTATTGTCGCAAAGAGTTGTCATGACTTAGATATCTTACTTTATTTACTTAATAAAAAATCAATTAGATTTTCCTCGATGGGCGAGTTATCATTTTTCCATCATGGAAACTATAATAAAGAGTTAATGGCTCCAAGATGCCAAGATTGTCAGATTGAAAAAGATTGCCCATATAGTGCTTTAAAGATTTATGGTAGCCGTTTAATTAGAAGTGTTTTGTTTGATAATTCGTCAGCTGACAAATTAAAAGAAGGATTAAAAACTAGTCTTTATGGTCGATGTGTCTTTCAATGTGATAATGATGTGGCCGATCATCAAGTAACGATTATTGAATTTGAAGATGGAGTAACGGCAACATTTAATTTATCAGCCTTTACAAATAAAATTCATCGGTCATTAAAAATAATGGGCACTTATGGAGAGATTAGAGCTACTGAAGTTGGAAAAATAATTGAAGTGTGGCCATTTGGCCAAGAGCCATATTATGTTAAAGTTGACGAAGTTGTTGGTGGTCATGGTGGTTCTGATACTGTGTTTATCGATAACTTTATGAAATCATATCTTCACGGAGAAAAATTTGATTCGACTTTAGCAATGTCAATTGAGTCACACGTGATTGCCTTTGGTGCTGAAGCATCAAGACTTAAAAATGGTGTGATGATTGAAACCGAAAAATTTTACCAAGAGAACAAATAGGAGGATATATTATGAAAAAAATGATTCGAATTTTTAGTATATTTACAATCATTTTTATGGCATTTTTAGCTTACGGCTGTGAAAAAGAATTAAAAATCTCGATTGAAAGTCACGAGATTACAATGAATTTAGGAGATGAGCTAAAAGTAGATATTTTAAGTGAGATTGTTGGCGAAGTTACTTGGGAAACCGAAGATGAAACGGTTGTGACTGTCGAAAATGGATTGATTACGGCTGTTGGTAAAGGAACAACCCGAGTGACTGTTAAGTGTGGTAATTTGAAAACACAAATTACAGTCACTGTAGTTTCTAACGGGGGAAATGGAAATGGCAACGGAGATGATGATAAAGTTTATTACAAATTAACATTGCCAAGTTCAATTACTTCAGATCAAACGGATAATACCAAAATCTTAAAAGATACTGAAGTTACCATCACCATTACAGTTCCAGAAAATCATGTTATCAAAACTTTAATAATTTATGGTATTGATTATATGGAAGACGTTGTTGATAATCAGTTGAAATTTAAAATGACTGCCGATTTAGAAATTATAATAACTTTTGAAGAAATCGTGGTTGAACCAGTTTATTATGAATATACAATTCCCCTACCATCGACTCATTTACTAGCTGATGCCACTCCAGAAGATATTAAAGTGGTTGACGGAGCCCCAGATTTAATGATTATTGGGGTGTTATTAGATTCGTATTACTACTACAACTATGAAACAATGAGTGGATATGAGTATTTCAAAGTCTTTAATAATACCGAAGAACCATATAATTTAAAAAATCATCGGATTACGTTATCAATTCCAACGCAAGGACGAAACTATGAAGATGAAGAATGCCGTGCAGGTAATATCGCATTCGTTACTGGAACCCTATATAGTTCATTTATTGATGAAGATTTCATTATTGCACCATTATCAATCGGACTAATTTGGATGAAACCATATTACTGGATTGCGGGAAGTGGTAGCGAAGGATTTAGTAAACCATATACCGCCGATATTCTCCATGGTCGTGGTGATAAACCAGGCGCGATGGAACAAACAATTGCCGATTTTAGAGCGTTTTGGCATTTAGATGACACGATTCCGGTTTATGAATCATGCAACCAGCCATTTATTGGTGCTCACACTAATTATAAAATCAATGATCAACATCCGCTATATCCAATCTTGACTCCGGCTGCTGGAACCCCATATTCGCACTTAAATACCGGATTATTAAGATCAATTGAAATTACTAAATTTGATAATCAAGGTGGTACAGCTACAGCTGAATTACTAAATAAATATAGTGCGCTTCCAGAAGCTAAAAAGACTAATCCAGATCCAATTTATGGCAAGATTGCCTTTAATGCGTTAAGAGTTAGAGATAATAACGAAGATGTTGATTTATATATGAATTATCCGAATATTCGTAAATATTTTAAACCAGTTGTTAGAGCGACTTTTGCGGGATTAATTGATCCAACAACTTTATCCCAAAGTCAATTGGATGGACTTGATAAAGTCGACTTTTTAAAGGCATCAGGCCCAGGAGTTGGACACTGGCCAAATACGGTTGAGCTTCAATTTAGACCGCCAAAAGAAGGCGAAAAAATTATGCAACTTCAAGTACCATTACGTCAATATGCTAATTTAGAAAAATATATGGTAGCGGAACAATTTGCTATTATGCGCTATGTTTCCAAAAATGAAGTAACATATCGCATTATGAACCAAACAATATTATTTACCCAAGACCCGACTGGAATCCCAATTGAAGAGATTAAATGGCGGGCCTGGGAAGTTGAAAGTGAAGGCCGTATGTCGGCAGCTTGTCCAGGTAAGATTAAATTAATTAACTTAACTAGACCATAATTAATTATGAAAAACAAACAAGTGTTAAAAAAGGTTATTCTCTTATTAATTGTATCGTTTTCGATAGTTTTTACTGTTGCTTGCAACCAGACAACCATCTCCTTAGTTTATGAAAACGGAGCATATGGAATTATTACTAACAAAAATGTTGAAAAAATTACCGTTAATCATCAAGAATTTAAACTTGAAAGAGTTACAGATAAAAATGTATATCTCCATTATGAAAGCCATAACTTAGATAATGAATATAATAATTCAGTTATAGTTAATGATTATGGTTATCACTTAACAACACGCGATGATGAGCAAAATGTGTTTATTAAAAACTCAATGAAATTTAGTGGAGTTATTATTAAAGATGAAAAAATAATAGTAAAAATTCAATCAGGTATCAACAACTTTAACACTTATGACAATTTTTGGTTAAAAAATGTTAAATTATCCATTGCCGGAGTTGATATTTGGTCTTTGGAATATCCTAAAGAAGAATATGAGGATGAACCATTTAAGTTTGGTTCAGGTAATTTTGCCTCACCATATCGTAGCAATTATCATAATGAGTTAACCTTTACCTTTCTAGTTCCTGATGAGTTGCTAACTCATTACGGAATTGATTTATTGCTGGCCTCAGATAAAACTCTTGATGTTACGATTGATAATAAAAATTACTCATTTGATAATCCGTCATATTTAGAAGTTAACATGAATTTAGATAAAGGTGTAATTACCGAATCGTTTAATCTTAATATCGAAGTTGGTGAGAATGTTGATTATTACGTCATGATGGATTATGTAGTAATTCCTAATGGGTTATATTTTGATAAAAATTCATGGGCCCCAGGAAGTCATGATATCGTGGTAGTGGCAACAAATCAATATGGTTTTTCTCAAAGAATCGGAAGTGCGGTTGAATTTGCGGATTATGACCGCGTTAGTGTTAATCAAAATTTTGAATTTTATGAACTAGGGCATAGTTTAGAAGCACCAAAAGGATTAGGAAATTTAGGAACTAAAAAAGAGTTTAGTGACAACACCAAATCCCCATTTTCCAAAGTTGCCGTTCAAAATTTTGTCGTTGATGCTAATGAATCAAATGACTTTGTTTGGGAAGGAACCGCTCCTCTATATCGGACACTAAGATTAGAAGTTTATAATCATCAAACGCAAAGTTTTGACGCGGTTTCAACTAAAAAAGTAACTGAAAAACTAGAGACAATTAAATTGGGGTTTAATTATGAAAACCAACCCAATTGGCAAAAAAATTCACAATTAACGATCAGGGTCGTTTCGGAAAATCTTGACAATTATCTTCTTGTTGATCAATACATTTATCATATTAGCGATACTCAATATTTAGTTCAAAAAGGAAATATTGATTCAGGAGTAATTAAAGATCAAGCCGTTAGGGCGTTAAATGATTTACGCGATGAAGTTTTAAGAGGATATCAAACTAATTTGATATATACGATGATTACGGGTGACTTTGTTCAATCAATTCATGAAAGTCATGATGGCGAATGGGATATTTTCATGAACGAATTTTTAAATCCAATTTTAGGCCCAAATCATCCGTTAGGAGTTGTTACTGGTAATCATGATGTTGGTGGCACGGGGGATTGGTATAAAGATGGAGGTAATAACTTAGATGAGTTTTTATCATATGAATTTTATGGACGTTATTTAGGTGAAGCTAAATTTAACGGATATTCATGGTATCAAGAATCATTTGAAGATAATCGAAGTCACTATGATTTAGTTACGATTAATAATGAAGAATATATCTTCCTGTATTTGGGTTGGGGAAGCGATCGTTTTGGCATTCATGTGTCATCAAAAGATGTCGCCTTTGGTAAAAGAATATTATCAGAAAACCCAAATAAAAAAGCCGTTTTATTAGTTCATGAGTATTTAAATAATCGTGGTCAAAGAACGGCAACCGGTAACTATTTATACAATAATATTGTGTTACCACATCAAAATGTCTTATTAGTATTTTGCGGGCATATCAATGGATCAACTTATAAAATTGACTTTATTGATGATGATAAAGATGGAATTAGTGATCGTCAAATCTTACAAAGTTTAACTAATTTTCAAGATGAGGAAAATACAAATGGCGCTTCATATATTAGAAGATTAGCCTTAGACTTTACCTATAATCAAATCGGTTTTGATTTATATTCACCTTATTATCAAGATAGCGATATTATTGTTAGTTCTCATCCTGATATTGTTAAAAGAGATCGTAATTTCGTTTATGATTTTGATTTTAATAATTTAAATTATGGATTGATAACATATGGAGTTAAATAAAATGGAAAAGAAAGATATTAGACCAAATATTGACGGCGAAATGATTGATTTTTCCGAAGATACTTTAGTTGAACAATTAACTTATGAAACGGCTTCAATCGGTAGAAGATTTGCGGCATATTTAATTGATGCCGTCATCATCATTAGTTTAGTGTCGCTTGTTTCAATCTTTCTTTTCAAACCAATTGATGAGTTTGTTAACACTTTAGGTGTTGATGCTAATGATTTTAATAGTTGGATTAAATATCAAGAATTTAAAGATTTATTCCTAAGATTAATTCTAAATATGTATTTAGCGTGGACTGGAATTAGAATTGTTTATTTCACTTTAGTACCAGCTATTATCGGTTCAGGTAGAACAGTCGGAAGGCTAGTTGCTGGTATCGGAATTTTAGATTGCGATACCTTAGAAGAAATTAGTCCTTCAAAGTTAATTTTAAGAGAGGTGGTAGGTCGAGTTGTGGTTGAAACAATCTTAATCATTCCGGGGCTAATTTCGATAATTATGCCATTTGTAAGAAAAGACCAAAGAACTATCAGAGATTTAATAGCTAATACTAATGCGATTAAACTTGATTTGTATCATATGGAATAAGAAAAATCATATTTTATTTTTAAAAAAGGAGGAAAATATGAGAAAAAAATTTTTATTGTTTTTATTAGTTTTAATTGGAGGGATGGCACTTGTTGGTTGTAAAGAACCTGTAGAACCAGAAGTTGAAACCTTTAAGTTAACCTTACCTCAAGGAGTTACCTCTAACCAAGAAAATTTAGCAAAGGTAGCAAAAGATGCTAACGTCGTTTTAACCGTTACGATTCCAGAAGGAAAAGAAATTGAATCGTTTAAAGTTGATGGCGTTGAGAAAAAAGGGGAACTAGTCAACAACAAACTCTCATTTAAGATGACAAAAGACATTGTAGTCACCGTTTCATTTAAGGAATTGATTGTAGTTAAAAAGTATAAGTTGACCTTGCCAGCAGGAGTTACGGCTGATTTTACTAATCTAGCCGAAGTTCCAGATAATGTTGATGTTACTTTAACCGTTGCCGTTCCTGCCGGAAAAGAAATTAATTCATTTAAAATTGCTGGTCAAGAAAGAAAAAATGATTTAGATGCAAACAATAAAATCGTGATTAGATTGACTAAAGATACTACTGTAACCATTGAATTTGTCGCTTATCACGCCTTAACCTTACCAGAAGGAGTCACGGCTGATGTTTCAAATCCGCAACGAATTTTAGAAGGTAAAGAAGTAGTATTAACTGTTGCTGTTCCAGCAGGACATGAAATTGCTTCATTCAAAGTTGATGGTGTTGAGAAAAAAGCTGCGCTTGTTAACAACAAATTAACAATTACTATGAATAAAGATATAGTTGTTGAATTGTCATATGTTGCTTTCTTCGGAATGACCTTACCAGAAGGAGTTACAGCTAATGTTACTGATTTAACTCACATCTTAAGTGGAACTGAAGTTGAATTAACCGTTGCTGTTCCTGAACACCATGAATTAACTGTCTTTAAAGTTGATGGTGAAGATAAATTAGCTAGTTTACAAGACAACAAACTAACAGTTACTGTTAATAAAAATATCGCTGTTGAAGTTACCTTTGTCTCATTGGCACCACAATTAACCGGAGAATTATATGACTGGATGCCAGGAGCAATCGCTGATACAACAGGCTTAGTAGCAACATTTGTCGCTCCTAAAGTTGAAATTGATGAAATTACTGGAGCTGGAATGACAGTTCATATTAACGCCATTGAACTTGAGTTTTTAGTTGACTATGACATTGTTGAAGATAAATTAACTGTATTTGGTCAAGCTCTTGAAAATGCTAATTTAGCTTTAGGTCAACACCTATTAAAAATTACAACTGTTCATGGTACTGCCGAATTAGAATTTAATGTTGTTGATAATCCAATTAATACATCAATTCCAACTAAGATAATTAAAGGATACAATATGGCAGAAATTGAACCAGTTACCATTACTGCACCAATTGCTGATGCTCCAGCTTTATTAATTACAGAAATTAATTTTGACTTAGGAGTTTATGAACATATTGAAGTATTCAATAATACTAATGAACCATATAACTTAAAAGGACATCGAATTGTCTTTGCTGATTTAGCAAAACAAAAAGCTGAATTAAACGGAATCTTCAATGAACCTCTAGGAATGTATTCATCAATTTATATTGATGAAGATTTAATTATTCCAGCATTAAGCCCAGCAATTTTATGGATTGTTAATGGAAGACCTTGGAACGTTGAAACTAGTGGATCTCCAAGAAAAGTAGTAGAAACAGCCGACGCTAAAAACTATTTATTTGAAGGAGTATGTGGTGGAAAATTATCAATTGCAGCATTTAAAGAAGGATTTGGCATTGCTGAAGCTGTTCCGGTATTCCCATTACGTCCTCACTATATGTTAGCGAGAACTGACAATGGTTGGAACTATGAAGCTGGTGTGGGATTAACAATGGCTAAAAATGCTAACTGGTCAGGTAACTCAGGAATGGATAACCGTGGGGTTCAAATTCAAAAGATAAGCGATGAAAAATTCTCAGTTGATTTAATTGACGCTAGCGCATCTGCTGCAATTCCTGCAGGAGCAACTCACTTTGTTTATGAATTTAAAGTCTTCAACAAAGAACAAGATGTTTATGTTGACGGCGCGCTTGATTCAACTAAGATGGTTCATAATGGTGCTAGAGAATCAGTTAACTCATTAGCTCTAAGAATGAGATTCTATGATGCTGATGGTAAAGATTTAGGATTACCAGTAGCTATGAATGCTCACACAGGATTTGATATTTATAACGCTAATGGTGCATCTTATCTAGTATTTGCTGGAAGAGCAATCATCCCAGTAGTTACAGCAATTGTTTATCAAAATATTGATGATGGTGAATATGCAGCATCTGATAAGAGATGGCCAGAAAGAGTTAGTATGCAATATACAATTCCAAACCCAGCAGCACCAGGAATTGCGAAAACAATGATGCGTTTTGTGGTTCCACAAGACCAATATAGTTATGCTAATTGGTTTTTAGCAGCCGATCCACTAAGAGATATGAAATTACTAGGTGTTTCATCAGTAGTAGCTACTGAAATCTATGCAACTCAAGATGTTATTGTTCCTGAAGATCCAGGCTATCCAACAATCTATTTGAATAACTACGGACATACAGCCGGATTAATTGCTTGGTACAACTTATTTGGAACAAAACCAGCAAAATAATACTAATTATTAAATTATTGATGGTGGGGGTTAACCGCCCCACCATCACCTTATTTATAGAATCGATGTGATTTTGTGATAAAGAAAATTCTTATGTTGTTGTTGGTGTTACCAATACTTTTTTTGGTGTCGTGCCAGCAACCCGAACCAGAAAATCCCCAATCTAAACCAAAATATCATAGTTTGATTATGTCTAATAATCTAACTAGTAATCAAGAAGATGAAGACAACGTCTTAGATGGCACTTTAGTGATTGTAGAACTTCAAGTTCCAGAAAACAAACAAATTGCCACGTTTAAATATAATGGTTTAGATATAAAAGATAAACTTGATGGATTAAGGTATGCTTTTGAAATGACAGAAAATGTTGTCTTGGTTTTAGAATTAACCGACAAAGTAATTGAATCAGATTCCGATCCAGATCCAAATACTGGAGAAGAACAAAATCCGGAAGAGGAAGAACCAGAAGACATTTATTATCAGTTAGAATTACCTAATGAAATCATTAGTAATCAAAATGATAATACTCGAATTTTAGCGGGTTCTTTAGTCGTGCTTGAAATTAATGTACCTGAAGGAAAAGAATTAATCTCACTTAAAATCAATGACATTGAAAAAAGTGATGAAATCGTTGGTAATACGATTTCATTTTTGATGGATGAAAATAAAATAGTAATCATTGAATTAGCTGATATTCCAATTCTTAAAGAAGAATATTATGCAGTATATATCAATATTGATGGTTTTGCCTATTACTACTATGAAGAAGCCGTTAGACGCGGAAAAATTCCTAATTTAGAAAAATATGTTAATTTAGGAACATCATTTACTGATTTAGAGACGGTGTATCCATCAATTACTGGCCCAGTTCAAGCGATGATTGTATCAGCGGCGACTAGTGAAAAAACTCATAATGTCTATAAATATTTTGACACTTCTTCAAATAAAATAATTCTTCAAAATCGAACTAATGATGCAGAAACATTTTATGAAAAAGCTTTAGCAGCTAATTTAACAGTAGCTTCAGTTAGACATTTCGTGGCGGATAAAGTTTTATCTCCCGATGATTTAGCAGCATTATATGTCGGAGCACCAGCTGGTTGTGAAGTACCTGATGCGACCATAAGATTTGATCAAGCGATTAAAATGGTTAAAGGCGAAACCTTTGATAATGGTGGTCGAATTCAAAGATTAAAGTCAGTACCGCGACTATTAACCGTTTACGTTGATGATGTTGATGGTATTGGTCATAATAATTGGGGTGGTTCTTATGGTGTTCCGCGAGCCGATAATGAAGCCGGAAGAATTAACAACGTAATTAACGCGTTAAGTATTATTGATGCTAAGATTGAAGAATTAGTTTTAGCATATAAAGCAAGAGGAATATATGATAAGACTGTTTTCGTAATTACGACCGATCACGGAATGACTCCATATGGTAGTGATTCGGGATTTATTTCGCAATATTCTTATTCTAAGTATAGTGAACTAAAAGCTAAAATGGAAAGTATTAACTCATCATATAAATTAGAATATTTAGGAGTGAATGAATCTCCTTCAAGTGACACTAATGTGGTGGTATTTGGCAGCAGTTTAAATTTGGGAGTTACTTTCTTAGGTGAAAAACCAACTCAACAACAATTATTAGCGATCAAAACTGAACTAGAAAAAGAAGATTATGTTATGCAAGTTCTGACAAGAAATGAATTAATTGTATCAGGAGTGTGGCGCGGAGCCGGAATTGATTTAGTTATCACGCCAAAAGATAGATATCATTTTGCCAATGATAATAATCCGCGCTCAGTAGCCGGAAACCACGATACTTATCACGAAACATCAAGACGTATTTTTGGTGTAGTTTTCGGTGGGCCAATCAAACAACAAATCATTACGACCGTTGAACGTAATGTTAGTTTAGGCTTAGTTATCGCCGATACTTTAGATATAACATTATTTCATTCCGATAAAACTAAAAGATTAGATGTTTTTATTGACTAACAGATTCATTGAGTTAGTGGTTGTTCCACTATGGATGAAACATTTAATCCATTAATAATATCTCTTAAGTTAATTTGATGAATATAATAACCAAAGAGGCTATATGACTGCATAACCTGCAGTCTTTTTTGTATGATAACATGATATATTGTTTTAAAAAAACAATCACTAATTAGTTTACATATTAAAAATGGTATAATAAAGTGTGAGGGATGTTTATGAAAATATTAGTTATCGGTGGAACCAATATTGATATTAATGCCACTTCAATTAATGAAATTGTCTTAAAAGATTCAAATATTGGCAATATTGAAATCTCAATTGGTGGCGTGGCCAAGAATATCGCAGAAAATTTAGCGCGACTCGAATTAGATGTTTCGTTTCTAACAATTTTAGGTAATGACTATTATGCTGAGGTAGCCGCTAATTATTTAAAAGGATTAAAACTTAACTTAATATATGCAAAATCATTAAACCATCCAACTTCAATCTATCTTGCGGTTTTTAATCAAAATCATGATCTGGAAATTGGGATTAATGATATGAAAGCTATTGATGGGCTTAATCAAGATTTTATTAAAGAAAAAGCCAATCTTAACTCATATGATTTAATCGTTATTGATTCAAATTTATCGCAAGAAACAATTAAGTATATTGTTAGTAATACTAATAAACCGATCTTTGCTGAGGCAATATCGGTTAATAAAGTATTAAGATTAAAGCCATTTTTAGCTAAATTTAGGGCAATTAAATGTAATAAATATGAGGCTTTAACGATTAGTGGTAATAAAAATCATGATAGTATTGAGAGTATAGCGAAAGATATCGCAAGTCAAGGAGTTAAAGAAGTTTATATTACAGATGGTGATAAGGGTAGCTATTTATATAAAGATAACGTGTTAATTTATAAACCAGCATATAGGGCAAATATTGTTAATACGACTGGGGCGGGAGACGCTTTTTACTCAGGAGTAATTTATGCGAAAGCGCAAGGATTAAATGAATTAGAGTGTGGAAACGCAGTCGCAAAAATGACGCTTGAGTGTTCAAAATCAAATAATCCGATGTTAAATCGGAAACAAATAGAAAGAGTGGTAAGAGAAAATGAGATTAGAGATTAAAAAAGAAGTATTAGACGCACTACAAGAAGGAAGGGGAGTAGTGGCGTTAGAGTCAACGATTATTTCTCATGGGATGCCATATCCAGAAAATTATGAAATGGCAAAAAAAGTTGAAAAAATTATTCGCAGTGAAGGCGTAGTTCCGGCAACAATCGCCATTATTCAAGGTGTGATTAAAGTGGGACTTGAAGATGATGAACTATTATATTTATCGCAAGCACCAAATGTCTTAAAAGTTAGTAAAAGAGATTTTGGTTATTGTGTTTCTAAAAAACTAACTGGGGCCACCACGGTATCAGGAACGATGATTGTGGCTAATTTAGCGGGAATTAAAGTGTTTGCTACTGGAGGAATCGGTGGAGTTCATCGTGATGGTGAAAACACCTTTGATATTTCTCGTGACTTAGAAGAATTAGCTAGTTTAAATGTTGCGGTCGTATGTGCGGGAGCTAAATCAATTTTAGATTTAGGTCTTACTTTAGAATACTTAGAAACTAAAGGGGTCGAAGTCATTGGTTATAAAACTAGTAAACTTCCGGCTTTCTTTACTAAATCAAGTGAATTTAATGTAACTCATAGGTTAGATTCAGCTAAAGAAATTGCGGCCTTATTAGATGCAAAATGGAAATTAATTAATGGTGGGGTCGTAGTCGCAAACCCAATTCCAGAAAAAGATAGTTTAGATGAAAAAATGATTAATAAAATTATTGATGATGCTTTAGTAGAAGCAACCAAAAAAGGAATTTCTGGAAAAGAAATAACACCGTTTTTACTAGCTAAAGTTAAAGAATTAACTGAAGGTAAGAGCTTAGAAGCTAACTTAGCTTTAGTTTATAATAACGCCAAAGTGGCAGCTCAAATTGCAAAAGAGTTAGAAAGCGTCTCAAAATGAATAAAAAAGATGAACGACAATTAAAAACCCCATATTTCGATAAGTTAAAAGAATATACTGAATCAAAACCAATTTCACTTGATGTTCCTGGTCATAAACTAGGAAGATTAAATAATGAATTATTAGAATATACCGGACCTAATATTTTTAAACTTGATGCTAATGCACCTAAGGGTTTAGATAATTTGTCTAAACCGAAAGGAGTTATCAAAGAGGCTCAAGATTTAATGGCTGAAGCCTTTGGTGCCGATCACGCATATTTTTTAACTAATGGAACAACCCAAGGAATTTTAGCGGTAATCATGTCAGTATGTCGCGCTAATCATAAAATATTACTACCAAGAAATGTCCATAAATCAATTATTAACGGATTAATATTAAGTGGTGCGGTTCCGGTCTTTATGAAACCGAATATTGATAATAGTTTAGGAATTGCCAATGGTGTCTCAGTTGAGACAGTTAGGGAAGCGATTAATGATAATCCTGATGCTAAGGCAGTCTTTTTGATCAATCCAACTTACTTTGGTGTTGTTAGTGATATGCGAGAAATCGTAAAATTAGCTCACGAACACGAGATGAAAGTCATTGTTGATGAAGCACACGGCGGACATTTTTATTTTTCTGATAAACTACCACTTGGTGCCATTGAAGCGGGAGCTGATTTAGCGGTTGTTTCCACTCATAAAACGATTGGATCATTTACTCAAAGTTCTGTAATTTTAACTAAGGGACCACGAGTTGATCATAATCGGTTAGAGGCAACTTTAAACATTTTAAATTCAACTTCACCAAGTGCAATTTTAATGGCTAGTTTAGATGTTTCAAGAAAAAATATGTATTTTGAAGGTCCGAAAAAGTTAAATAAGTTAGTTGAGATGACTAAAACGGCACGAGACAAAATTAACCAAATACCGGGTATTGAAGCCATTACCGAAGATTACTTTTTGAAAAAGGGTGAATTTGGAGCTGATAAATCAAGGATTATTGTTAAGGTCTCAGATTTAGGGATTACTGGTTTTGAAGCTTATAATGAATTAAGAGATGAATATAATATTCAACTCGAACTTGCCGAGACTCATTTAATTTTAGCGGTTCTGACAATCGGAACGACAGTCGATGATTTAAAAGGATTTACTGAAGCTTTACGTAAGATTTCAGAAAAACATTTAAAAGAAAATCGCGAACCAATTCATCAAAAATTAACCTATAATGAACCAATTTATTATATGAGACCACGTGAAGCTTATCACGGATATAAAAAATATGTGCCACTAGAAGAGGCAGCTAATGAAGTAGCTGCTGAATCAATTATGGTATACCCTCCGGGAATACCAATTGTCATACCAGGAGAGGTAATTACTGAAGAAATTATTAGTGATTTACTTCAATACCGTGCCAGCGGTTCAACCATTTTAAGTGATTCAGATGGATACTTAATTAAAGTTGTTGATTTAGAAAAATCTGGCCCAGAGGAAGATTAATATGAAAAAAGTAGATTTATCATTTCAAAGTTGTAACGCCAAGTATCAAGAAAGTGATGTCGTTATTTTTAGTGTGCCACTAGATACTACCACTTCATATCGTCCAGGAACGAGATTTGCCGGTAATGCGATTAGAGTTGAATCAATTGGAATTGAGTGGTATAGTCCGTATCAAGATTTAAACTTAAAAAGTTTTAAAACTTGTGACATTGGTGATTTAGAATTACCAATGGGTGATGTTAAAAAATCACTAGATATCATTTATAAAACGACTAAAAAACTATTACAAGATAATAAAATACCAATGATGGTTGGTGGTGAGCACTTATCAACTTATCCAGTGATTAAAGCGTTATCTGAAAAATATCCTAATTTACATGTCATTCATTTAGATGCTCATACTGATTTAAGAGTGGAATTTTTAGGAATGAAATATTCTCACGCGACATTTATGAGACATGCTCATGAATTTTTAGGAGACGGTAAAATTTATCAATTTGGAATTCGTAGTGGTGATGAAGAGGAATTCAAATGGGTTAAAGAAGGACATGTTTTTCAACAAAAATATAATTTAGATGGACTTGATCAAGTAGTTGAAAAACTAAAAGATGTCCCCGTCTATATTACCATTGACTTAGATGTTTTAGATCCAAGTGTTTTTCCTGGTACTGGGACTCCAGAACCAGGTGGGATTACTTATAAAGAATTATTATGGGCCTTTGGCCAGTTTAAAAAATTAAACCATCTTGTTGGTGCTGATTTAGTTGAACTTGCACCAAACTTAGATCCATCTGGAGTTTCTACAATAGTTGCAGCTAAGAGTTTAAGAGAAATGGTATTAATTTTACAAGAAAATTTAAAAAGGAGAGATAAGTAATGAATGAAACAATCAAATCAATTTTAGAACGAAGAAGTATTAGAAAATTTAAAGATACTCAAGTTAAAGAAGAAGATCTAGATTTAATTTTAAAAGCGGGCACTTATGCCGCTAGTGGTAGAGGGGCGCAAGCGCCAATTATCGTATCGATTCAAGATCCGGCAGTAATTAAGGAATTATCGAAAATTAATGCTCAAGTTATGGGGCGTGAGATGGATCCATTTTTTGGAGCCCCAACAGTAATTATGGTATTAACCGATAAGGAAAGAAATACTGGAGTTGAAGATGCTAGTTTAGTAATCGGTAATATGATGTTAGCGGCTCATTCAATTGGACTTGGTTCATGTTGGATTCATCGGGCTAAAGAAATGGTTGAACATCCATATGTTCAAAAAATGTTAGCCAAAATTGGAATTGATCATGAAAAATATCGCGGGGTTGGTAATTTAATTTTAGGATATGCTGATATGCCGCTACCACAACCAGCGAAAAGAAAAGATAATTATATTTATAAAATCAAATAATGAGAAAATACTTACTACCTAAGGAAGGCCAATTTTATAAGGCCAATCTTCATATGCACACGACCGTCAGTGATGGTGTTTTAACGCCGCATGAAGTTAAAAAATTATATCAAAATGAAGGATATTCGATTGTCGCTTTTTCCGATCATGAAGTTATGGTCCCCCATAACTATTTAACTGATGATAAGTTTTTGGCAATGACGGCAACTGAAATTAGTATTAATCAATATTGGGGGTGGGATTTTGAATTTCAAAAAACTTATCACTTTAATCTTTTATCAGGTGATCCCGATAAAGATTATTACCGAGCTTTTAATAAAAAGAATATGTGGCTAAGTAATTCATTTGCATATATTAGCGAAAATCAAGAGAAACATTCATTTGTTAAGGAATATCAAATTGATAATATTAATGAAGTCATTAAAATTTCTAATGAAGAAAACTTATTAGTAACTTATAATCATCCGGTATGGTCACTTCAAGATTATAGTGATTATATTAACTTAAAAGGCTTATGGGGTGTTGAATGGTTTAATAATGGTTGTGTACAGGGGGGATTTATTGATTCAATTAAACCAATGGATGACTTATTAAGAGTCGGGGAAAATGTTTTTCCGATTGCTTGCGATGACGCGCATTACCAAGCGACGTGTTTTGGTGGGTTTGTGATGGTTAAAGCGGAAAAATTAAAATACGATGATGTTTTTAGTGCATTAAAAGAAGGAGACTTCTATTCATCAACAAAACCACTAATTGAAGAGTTATTTATTGAGAACGGAGTCATCACGATTAAATGTAGTCCCGTTACAAGAATTATGTTAACTACTGAAAGAAGATATACGCAAGATGTAATCGGAACTAATATCACAGAAGCAAAATTTGATCTTAATAATTATATTAGACGATCAACAAAAAATGAGTGCAAAAATCCTTATGTTAGATTAACTCTAATTGATGAAGATGGAAATGAAGCTTATACTAGGGCTTATCATTTATACGAATTAAGATAGTATTAGTTATTAGGGAAAATATATTAAAAATTTAAGAATTAAAGGGTGATAAAAATGAAAGAAGTTAAAGAATTTGAAAAATGTGATGAAAAAGAAGAATGTTTATGTAACAAGGAAATAAAGAAGAAAAGTATTTTTGGATTAATCATAGTAGCATTTTCTTTATTTGTAGCTATCTTTGCTATTAGTGAAACTATTAATTCAGGTCAACTTAGAGTCGCAGCACTACAACTGATTATGATTTTATTTATCCTAGCACCAGTCTACGGAGTATATATTTCTTTAAAATATCTAGAAAAAGATAAAGTAATTAATTGGATACTATTAGTAGCCTCAGTTATCACTTTATTTGCACATATTATTTGGATAGGAAATATTTTGGTTTATTCATAATTTTAAAAACACATTAAATAATTGTAAAGCCTCAGCTAATGAATGTTGAGGTTTTTTATTTTTTAATAAATTAAAGTGAAAAAAATTGACATTTAAATCAAGTTATAATATAATATACGTGTTGCGCGAAATGCACACCAAAAATCAAACTGAATTAACGGCTTTAATAAGCCAACATAAGCATAATAAAACACGTGGATGCGTGAATATAAGAAAAGGAGACTAAAATATGCCAACAATTCAACAATTAGTTACTAAAGGTCGTCAAGATAAAACGACAAAATCTAAATCTCCGGCATTAGGATATGGTTTTAATAGCCTTCAAAAGAAAACTAGCTATTACAACTCACCTCAAAAAAGAGGAGTTTGTACAAGAGTTACAACAATGACTCCGAAAAAACCAAACTCAGCTTTAAGAAAATATGCCAGAGTTAGATTATCAAACGGTACTGAAGTTACCGCATACATTCCTGGAATCGGACACACACTACAAGAGCACAGTGTCGTTTTAATTCGTGGTGGTAGAGTTAAAGACTTACCAGGGGTACGTTACCACATCGTTAGAGGAACTCTAGATACAGCTGGAGTACAAAATCGTAAACAAGCCCGTTCTAAATACGGCGCTAAACGCCCGAAAGTGGCACACAAATAAGAAAGGAAAGGTGACTACACATGCCAAGAAAAGGACACGTACCTAAAAGAGATGTATTACCTGACCCAATTTACAACTCTAAATTAGTGACAAAAGCGATTAACGCAATTATGTTAGATGGTAAAAAAGGAACAGCTCAGTCAATTATGTACGGAGCGTTAAAGAAAGTTGAAAAAGAAACTGGTAGAGATGGATTAGAAGTATTCGAACAAGCATTAGGAAACATTATGCCAGTGATTGAAACAAGATCTAGAAGGATTGGTGGGCAAAACTATCAAGTACCAACAGAAGTTAGACCTGAAAGAAAACAAGCATTAGGCCTACGTTGGTTAGTACAATACGCTAGATTAAGACATGAAAAAACAATGGTCGATAGATTAGCCAAAGAAATCTTAGATGCGTCAAATGGAATTGGGGCATCAGTTAAGAAACGTGAAGACGTTCACAGAATGGCTGAAGCTAATAAAGCGTTTGCTCACTACCGTTGGTAAGGAGTAAATAATTATGGCGAGAGATACGAGCTTAGAGAAAACAAGAAATATTGGCATCATGGCTCACATCGACGCTGGTAAAACAACTACTAGTGAAAGAATTTTATATCATACTGGTAAAATTCATAAGATGGGAGAGACTCATGATGGAGCTGCCCAAATGGACTGGATGGAGCAAGAGCAAGAACGTGGTATTACCATTACCTCTGCTGCTACCACCGCCTATTGGAAAGGCTATAAAATTAACGTCATTGATACTCCAGGTCACGTCGACTTCACAGTTGAAGTCTCACGTTCCCTAAGAGTATTAGACGGAGCTGTTACAGTATTAGATGCACAAGCTGGTGTTGAGCCGCAAACAGAGACTGTTTGGCGTCAAGCAACAGACTATAAAGTACCAAGAATTGTCTTTGTGAATAAAATGGATAAAATTGGTGCTGACTTTGAAAACGCAATTAAAACAATTCATAATCGTTTAGGAGTTAAAGCTTACGCTGTTCAGTGGCCAATTGGAGCTGAAAATGAGTTTAGTGGAATTATTGACTTAATCACGATGAAAGCTTATCACTATGATGGCGGAATTGATGAAGAAACAACAGAAATTAAAATTCCAGCAAACTTAAAAGACAAGGCGGAAGAAAAGAGAACTGAATTAATTGAAGCGATTGCTGATTTCAACGAAGAATTAATGATTATGTATCTTGAGGGTGAAGAAATTCCAATTGAGATGATTAAAGAGACCATTAGAGAAGCAACTTTAGCGGTTAAATTCTTCCCAGTCTTCTGTGGGACAGCATTTAAAAATCGAGGGGTTAAAAAAATCCTTGATGGAATTATTGATTATTTACCAGCGCCAACCGATGTTGAAGGTATCGTTGGAATGAGATCAAATGGTAAAGAAGTAGTTAGACATCCAAGTGATGATGAACCTTTCACAGCTTTAGCATTTAAAGTTATGACTGACCCTTATGTGGGTAAACTTACATTCTTTAGAGTTTACTCAGGATCAGTTAAATCAGGAAGCTATGTAAGAAATGCTTCGAAAGATACGCGCGAGCGTTTTGGTAGAATCTTACTCATGCATGCTAACCACCGTGAGGAAGTTAGCGAAGTATATGCAGGAGATATTGCTGCAGTTGTTGGTTTAAAAGAAACAACCACTGGAAATACACTATGCGGAGAACGGGATGATATTATTTTAGAATCAATGATTTTCCCAGAACCGGTAATTGATATTGCGATTGAACCAAAAACTAAACAAGACCAAGATAGAATGTCAATTGCATTAGGTAAATTAGCTGAAGAAGATCCGACATTCCGCACTTATATTGACCGTGAAACCGGACAAACGATTATTGCTGGTATGGGTGAATTACACTTAGATATTATTGTTGATCGTTTACGTCGAGAATTTAGAGTTGACGCCAATGTTGCCGAACCTCAAGTATCATATCGTGAAACAATTACAACACCAGCTACTATTGAAGGAAAATTCGTTCGTCAATCAGGTGGACGCGGACAATACGGACACGTTGTCTTAGAATTTGAACCAAATCCAGGTAAAGGTTTCCAATTCGTTGATAAAATTGTTGGAGGAGTAGTTCCTAAAGAATATATTCCAGCAGTTCAAAAAGGATTAGAAGAAGCGATGCCAAATGGAATTATTGCTGGTTATCCAGTCTTAGATATTAAAGCGACTTTAATTGACGGGTCATATCATGATGTTGACTCATCAGAAATGGCATTTAAGATTGCGGCTTCAATGGCATTAAAAGAATTAGCTCAAAAAGGTAATCCAACCATTTTAGAGCCAATTATGTCAGTTGAAGTGGTAACACCAAATGAATACGTTGGAAACGTTATTGGTGATTTAACTAGCCGTCGTGGTCGTCTTGATAATCAAGAAGGAAGAGGCAATGCGGTAGCAATTAAAGCTTTCGTTCCACTTTCTGAAATGTTTGGTTATGCAACGGCATTAAGATCTAATACTCAAGGAAGAGCAAACTTCGTGATGCAATTTGCTCACTATGAACCAACACCGCGACAAATTACTGATAATATCATTAAAAAACGCGGTTCTAATTAATAATTAATGGTTTTTAACCATATTAATAACTAATAACTTGCAAAATTAAGTAGTTTAAGATAAAATATTAAGAGTAATGTTAATTAATAAATTAATAAAAAAACAAATAAAAAAAGAATCTTATTTAGGAGGAAAAAAATAATGGCAAAGAAAAAATTTGAAAGAACCAAACCACACGTTAACGTTGGTACAATCGGTCACGTAGACCATGGTAAAACTACATTAACAGCAGCTATTACATCAGTATTAGCTAAAAAAGGATTATCTGAGAAAAAAGATTATTCACAAATTGACGGTGCTCCAGAAGAAAAAGAAAGAGGAATCACTATCAATACTGCACACGTAGAATACGAAACTGAAAATCGTCACTACGCACACGTAGACTGCCCAGGACACGCTGACTACGTTAAAAACATGATTACTGGTGCTGCACAAATGGACGGCGGAATCTTAGTAGTTTCTGCAGCAGATGGTATGATGCCTCAAACTAGAGAGCACGTTTTACTTGCTCGTCAAGTTGGAGTTCCTAAGTTAGTTGTTTTCTTAAACAAAGCCGACTTAGTAGACGACGAAGAATTATTAGAACTTGTTGAAATGGAAATTAGAGAATTATTATCTGATTACGATTTCCCAGGTGATGATATTCCTTTCATAGCAGGATCAGCTTTAAAAGCATTAGAAGGAGATCCAGTTCACGAACAAAAAATCTTAGACTTAATGGCAGCAGTTGACGCTTACGTTGATGAGCCAATAAGAGAAACTGATAAACCATTCTTAATGCCAGTTGAAGACGTATTTACAATTACTGGACGTGGAACAGTTGCTACAGGCCGTGTTGAACGTGGTCAATTAAAAGTTGGAGACGAAGTTGAAATCGTTGGAATTAGACCAACTAGAAAAACTGTTGTTACTGGAGTAGAAATGTTTAGAAAATTACTAGACTACGCTGAAGCTGGAGACAACATTGGTGCTTTATTACGTGGTGTTCCACGTGATGAAATTGAACGTGGTCAAGTATTAGCTAAGCCAGGTTCAGTTAAACCACATACTAAATTCGAAGCACAAGTTTACGTGTTATCAAAAGAAGAAGGTGGACGTCATACTCCATTCTTCTCAAACTATCGTCCACAATTCTATTTCAGAACTACTGACGTTACTGGCGTTATCCACTTAAAGCCAGGTGTTGAAATGGTTATGCCAGGAGACAACACTGAAATGATCGTTGAATTAATTCACCCAATCGCTGTTGAACAAGGTACTAAATTCTCTATCCGTGAAGGCGGTAGAACAGTTGGTGCTGGTTCAGTAACTAAGATTATTGAATAATTTAAACTAAAAATAAAAGATGCAAGTAAAATTGCATCTTTTTTTGTGTAATCATTAATATTTATATAAATGG